>Ga0265296_1000396_pt1 | contig 70119 bp, 79 predicted proteins | sample MunlanPumphouse1_FD_189073 | JGI IMG/M metagenome (GOLD analysis project Ga0265296, IMG submission 189073) | Groundwater microbial communities from a municipal landfill in Southern Ontario, Canada - Pumphouse #1 | ecosystem: Environmental > Aquatic > Deep subsurface > Groundwater | place...
CGAGCGCGCCGAACGCAATGCCGCGCTGGAGGAAACTTTGCTCGCCGCGACCGACGGGCGCCCCGCGCTCGCCAGCCCCGCCGCGGGCCGCGAAATCACCCTCGAAATGATCGAACAGGCGCCAAGCTATGAAACGCGAGCCAATCTGGTCCGCGCCTTTGTCCGTCAGGATTCGGCGCGCGCCGCGCTCGTCGTCCGCCAGCTGATGCAGGAGGGCGCCCGTGCCTGACGCCGCCGAAACCATGGCGCCCCCCGCGAATCAGACCATCGAAGGATCGGCCGCCGCCGCCATCCTGTTGATGCTGCTCGACGAAAATGAAGCCGCGACGATCCTGAAGCATCTTGATCCCGACGAAGTGCGCCAGCTCGCCAAGTCGATGTTCGACACCGCCAACGCCAGCGAAAAACAGATCGGGCAAGCGCTCGACCGTTTCGTCGTGCGCAGCCGCGACGTCAGCGCGCTGGCGATCGGCGCCGACATCCGCATCCGCACCGTGATCAATCAGGCGGTGGGCAATGTCCGCGCCGACAATATCCTGGCCGCCGTCGCGCCGCAGCGCAGCGCCGCCTCGCTCGAAATCCTGCGCTGGATGGATGTCGATGCGATCAGCGGGCTGCTCGCGCAGGAACATCCGCAGGTCGGCGCGCTGATCCTGTCGGTACTGATCCCCGACGTCGCGGCGCGGGCGATCGAAACGCTCGACGAAATTTTGCAGGCCGATCTGGTGCTGCGCGCCGCGATGCTGACATCGGTCCCCGCCGCGGCGATCGAAGATCTCGAATCGGTGCTCGCCAGCGCCAATGTCGATGGCCAGCGCGTCGCCAAACAGGCGATCGGCGGCCCCAGCGACGTCGCCAAGATCATGAAGAAAATGCCGAAGTCGCTGAGCGAACGCACGATCCGCGCGCTGAAGAAGACCGACAAGGCGCTCGCGCAAGCGATCGAAGAAGAAATGTTCATCTTCGAAAATCTGCGCGATCTCGACAAGAAAAGCCTCGGCTCGGTGCTGCGCTCGGTCGATGCCGCGCAGCTTGCGGTCGCGCTCAAGGGTACCGACGACGAGATGGTCGATCTGTGCCTCGCCACCATGTCGCAGCGCGCGGCGGAAACGATCCGCGACGAAATGGCCGAAATGACGATGGTCAAGCGTGCCGACGTCGATGACGCGCAAAAGAGCGTGATGACGATCGTCCGCCAGATGACGGCGTCGGGCGAAATCATGATCGCGGGCGGGGGTGACGATTATGTCTGATCGCACCGCCGAAACCGGCTTTGCCCCGGTTACCCTCGCCGAAGCGATGGCACGCAGCAGCGGCTTTCGCCCGCTAGCCTTTAGCGGCGGCGCACGCGCGCCGCAGACCGCCGACGGCAGCAGCACCGAACTCGACCTCGACGACCCCTTTGCCCGCGGCCTGGCCGAAGGGCAGCGCGTCGCCGAAGCCGCCTATGTCGCCGAGCGTCATCAATTGCTCGCGCTGCTCGCCAATGCCGAAGCGTTGCAGGATGAGCCGAGCGAAGAACTCGCGCAGCTGATCGCGCGCACCGTCGAACGGCTGGTGCATCAGATCGTCGCCGACGCCCCGATCGACGCCGCGTGGCTTCAGGCGCAGGCGGAGACCGCGGCGGCGCTGGTCGCCGACGCCGACAAGGCGCGCACCTTGTGGGTCCACCCCGACGATGCCGCGCTGCTGAGCGATTGTCCGTTGCCGCTGGCGCTCGCCAGCGACCCGGGGATGATGCGCGGCACCGTGCGCATCGAAACATCGACCGGCTGGATCGAACATGGCCGCGCCGTCTATCTCGACGAACTGTGCGTCGCGCTTGGCGAAGGGGCGGCCGCATGACGCGCCGCCTTGCCCTCTCCGCGCAGCAGCTGCTCGATCCGATCGACCTGACCAACGCCAGTCCGCGCCGCATCGGCACCCTCGTGTCGCACGAAGGTATCATGCTCGAAGTATCGGGTTTCCCGCAGCCGCTGGGCAGCAACGTCCGCATCAAGTCGGCGAACAATGATTATGTCTATGGCGAGGTTGTCGGCTTTCGCGGCCAGAGCAGCCTTGTCCTGCCGTTCGACACCAATATGCCGCTCGTCACCGGCGCCCCGGTCGAACCGCATGGCGCCAGCTCCATGGTCGCATGCGGCAAGGCACTGCTTGGCCGCATCATCGATGCGCAGGGCAATCCGCTCGACGGCCGCCCGCCGGTCAAATCGCAATTCCAATGGCCGCTCGCCGGGCGCAAGGTCAATCCGCTGCGCCGCGGCCGCGTCACCCGCCCGCTCAACATGGGCGTGCGCGCGATCAACGCGCTGCTGACCGTCGGCGAAGGCCAGCGCGTAGCAATCATCGCGGGATCGGGCGTCGGCAAATCGGTGCTGATGGGGCAGATGATCGCCGGGACCGAATGTGACGTCATCGTCGTCGGGCTGATCGGCGAACGCAGCCGCGAGGTCAGCGATTTCGTCGAAACCAAGCTGCCCCCCGAAGTCCGCAAGAAGGCGGTCGTGGTCGCGGTTCCCGCCGACCATCCGCCGTTGCTTCGCCTGCGCGCCGCGATGCGCGCGACCGCGATTGCCGAGGCGTTTCGCGCCGACGGCAAGAAGGTGCTCCTCCTCATCGACAGCCTGACCCGCGTCGCGCATGCGCAGCGCGAGATCGGGCTGACCCTGGGCGAACCGCCGACGATGAAGGGTTATCCGCCGTCGGTCTTCGCACTGATCCCGTCCTTGTGCGAACGCGCCGGGATCGACCGCGAAACCGGCGGGTCGATCACCGCACTCTATACCGTGCTCGCCGATGGCGGCGACATCGACGACCCGGTCGTCGACAGCGCCCGCGCGATCGTCGACGGCCATATCATCCTGTCGCGCCAGCTGGCCGAACAGGGCGTCTATCCGGCGATCGACGTCGCCCGGTCGCTGTCGCGCACGATGGTCGATTCGGTCGATCCCGAACATGCCGCCGCCGCCGCGCGCTTTCGCCAGCTGTGGTCGGCCTATGAAGAGAACCGCGATCTGATGCTGATGGGCGCGTATGTCGCCGGCGGCGATCCGGTGCTCGACACCGCCATCGCCTGCCACGCCGACCAGCTCGCGTTCGTGACCCAGCCCGCCAAGGCGCAGGTCGATTACGATATTTCCCGCCAGACCCTGATTGAAGGATATTCCGCATGACCGCCCGTACCGCACGCCGCAAACGTATCATCCGCGTGCGCACCGTCGAACATCAGATGGCCGAGGCCAATCTGGCGCGCGCCAATGGCGAACTCGCCAGCCTGGTCGAACTCGCCCGCCGCCTCGAAACGCTGCGCGTCGACCTGGCGATGGCCAAGGGCGCGGTCGCGGGCGGCGCGCTCAACACGATCGGCGAACTCGCCATGCGGCTCGACCTCGCGCAGGAAAATCTGACCGCGCCGCTGGTCAACGCCAGCGCGCGCCGCGACCACGCCGGGGTGCTCGCGCAAAGCGCGATGGCCAAGGAAGAGTCCGCCGTGCGCCTCTACGAACGCAGCCGCAAATCGGCCGAAGCCGAGGCCGAACGCCGCCGTGACGCCAACCGTCCGCACCGCGCGCGCGGCGGAATGCGCCTGCGCCTGATCGAAGGCGGCGCGTCATGATGGGCGCCTCTCTCCCCAATCCGCAGGTCTCGACGCCCGCGGGCTTTGCGGCCTTCCTGAGCACGATCGGCCAGACACCGACGGGTGGCGGCGAAGACGGTGGTTTCGAGCAGTTGCTTGCGACCATTCCGACGGTTGATGCCTCCACGGCCAAGGCCGCGCCGGTGACCCCGGTTGCCGTCGTGACGCCGACGGCGGTCGTGACGTCGGCCGCCATCGCGGCTACGACCGTGGCGGCCCCTACGGCTGCTGCGAGCGACGGGGCCGCCATCGATGTCACCGTCGAGGCGCCGGTTGCGAACGCCACGAACGCCGCGCCCAAAACCGACCCCGATACGGTCGCCGCGTCGGCGGCAAAATTGCTGATCGAATTGAACGGCAGTGCCGCCAAGCCCGAAACGAAATCGCTCAAGGCGGTCGAGGCCGAGGTCAAAGCCGATGGCACAGCGGCAGCCGAGAATGGCTCCGATAGCGCCAAACCCGCCGAAACGATCGCGGCGCCTGCCGCGGCAGCCAGCTCGGCCCCCGTCGCTGCGCTGCCTGTCGCCGCATCGCCTGTCGCCGCGGCAGTGGTTGCTGCGGTTGTTGGCAAGCCCATGAAGGCTGGCGACACCACCGCGCTTCCTACCAGCGACGCGACGCCGACCGCTGAAGCCGTCGCCACCACCGCGCCGACCGCCGACAAGCCGCGCAGCGCCGAAGCCAAGCCCGCTGCGCCCGAGATCGAAACGACGATCGCTGCGCCCGCCGCAGGTAAGCCGCGCGCCGCGACACTGCCCGGTCCCGTTTTCACCGGGACCGAGCCGGTCGCCGCCAAGCCTGCCGATGCGGCGCCGTCGATGACGATCCAGTTCGCTCAGCCGATGACGACGGGCGCCGCGATGCTGGCCAGCACCGCCGCGCCGGTCACGATGGCCGAACGCGTGCTCGACCTGGCCAGCGATGGCGCGTGGATCGACCAGCTCGCGCACGACATCGCCGCGACCAAATCGGACAGCGGCGACATCAGCTTTCGCCTGATGCCGCGCCACCTTGGCCGTCTCGACGTCGCGATGGTGATGGGCGACGAGGGCGTCTCGCTGAAACTCGACACCCAGCATGAGGCCACCGCGACGATCGTCACCGCCGCGCAGGGCCGCCTGGTCGAAGACCTGCGCCAGCAGGGTGTGCGCGTCTCCGCCAGCGAAGTCACCTGCACCCCCGGCGACACCAGCCGCCAGATGCAGGGCCAGTCGCAGGGCCAGGGCCGCGGCGCCGCGCAAGACGTCAGCCACCTGATCGAAACCGTTACCGAGCGCGTCAAGGCGCGCGACGCAGAAGAGGCCGCCGACCGCCGCGGCCGCTTCGCCTGAGCACAAGGGATATGACGATGACCAAGGATAAAACCGACGCCGCGCCCAAGCCCAAGGGCAAGTTCAAGAAGCTGCTGTTCATTGGCGTCGGCGCGCTCGTTCTGATCGGCGCGGGCGCCGGTGCGGGCATCTATTTCGGCGCGCTGTCGGCGCATGAGGCCAAGCCCGAGGATCATTATCCCAAGCTGGTCGTGCGCAGCAGCGGCGAAGAAGAAGCCCCCGCCGCCGAAGGCGAAGGCAAGGAAGCGCCGCCCAAGGTCGGCACGGTGTCGGTGCCCAACGACAAGTTCAAGGTCGACCCGCGCAAATATGAAGTCACCTATTTTGCGATCCCCGACGCCTTCACCACCAACCTGGCGGACGGGTCGGGTTTCTTGCAGGCAGGTATCAGCCTTTCGACCTTCTATGACGGCAAGGTTATCAATAATATCAAACGCCAGGCAGTGCCGATCCGCTCGGTCGTGCTTATGGTCCTGTCCGAACAGGATCCGGCGCTGCTCTCGACATCGCAGGGGAAACAACGGCTGCAGCGGCAATTGACCGCGGCAATCAACGATGTGCTGCGCGAGAAAGAAGGTTTTGGTGGTGTCGACAATGTCTATTTTACGAGCCTGGTGATCCAGTGACCGTCCGCGAAAAATCCGTCAAAGCCGTGAAGCCGCCTGCCGCCCCGACTGTCGAGGCGGTTGACGCCAAGGCGTCGTTGCTGCTGCGCAAGGCGGCGGACAGCTATGCCTTTCCGGCGCTCGACAGCGTCGCGATCCAGTTCGGTCGCAGCTTGCGTGAGTTGATTCGCGCGCTTGGCGTGCCGTCGATCCAGGTCGAACGCGCCGAGGCGGAAACGATCAGCTTCGCCGACTGGACCACAGCAACCGCGCCCGCGATCTTCTGGCGCTACCATGCGCCGCCGCTCAAAGGGCCGGTGCTGCTCGCAGCGCCGCGGCCGTTGCTGCTCCAGCTCGTCGATATTTTCTATGGCGGCAAGGGCGGGCTGGCTGCCGAGCGCGAAGAGCTGACCGATGCCGAAGAACGCTTCGCGGCGCGACTGGGGCGCGACATGGGGCTGCAACTTGCGGCGGCATGGGGCGACAAGCTGGCGATGGAGCCCGAACTCGACTGCGTCACCGGCGATCCCGCCAAGCTTGCCGCCGTGCGCGCCGACGACGAACTGTTCGTCCAGCGTTTCATCCTGCGCGGGGCGCCGTTCGAGGGGCGGACGATTGCCTGCGCCTATCCGCTCGCCGCGCTGCGCGGCATCGCGGGGGCCGAGCCTGTGGCCGAAATGCCCGGCGCCGCCAATCCGGTGTGGGCGAGCGCGCTGAACAAGGCGCTGCGCGACGTGCGGCTGCCCGTGCGGTCGGTGCTCGCGCGTCCCGAAATCAGCCTCGTCAAGCTGCTCGCGCTCGAGGTTGGCGACATCATTCCGCTCGGCATGCCGCGCCATGTGCCGGTGACCGTCGCGGGCCGCAGCTTTGCGGTCGGCAGCATCGGCGAGGCCAATGGCAACGCCGCCATCATGATCGAACACATCGAAAAAGGACCGAACCATGACTGACCTGAGCGACGCGCCGACGGCGCCCCGCGCCGACCGCCGCGACAACAAGAATATCGCCGCGGCGCCCAATTTCGACCTGCTCGCCGGGGTCTCGCTGCGCGTGTCGGTCGAGGTCGGATCGACCTCGATGACGCTCGCCGAACTGCTCGCGATCGACGAGGGCAGCGTGATCGAACTCGACCGCGCCGCGACCGACCTGCTCGACATCTATGCCAACGGCACCCTCATCGCGAAGGGCGAGATCGTCAGCGTCGATGGCCGTTACGGCATCCAGGTCGCCGAAGTCGTCGCCCCGGCGCGCGGCCTCGAAGGCTTCGAGCGGAGAGGCTGATGTTCGAATATATCCTTCGCCTGCTCATCCTGCTGCCGCTGATCGGCGGCATGGCGTGGGGCAGCCTGTGGCTGTGGAAGCGCGTCCAGATGGGCGTGCCGCTCGTCGGCGGCGCCGCCAAAACGCGCGCGGTCGAAATGGTCGATGTGCTGCCGCTGGGTCCGGGATCGAAGCTGGCGGTGGTCGAATTTGCCGGACAGCGGATCCTGGTCGCGGTCTCGCGCAACGGGATCACCCGCATTGCCGATGATAGTCAGGGCGACTTCCATGCAGATTGATCGCAAGACCGGGCTACGCGCCGCGGCGCTGATCGGCGGCCTCGCGCTGCTGATCGCCGCGCCCGCCGCTTATGCCCAGACCGCCGACGGCCTCAGCCGCGCGGTGAACGACATCGGCGGCGACGGCCGGCCGCTAAGCCTGTCGCTGCAAATCCTGGTCCTGATGAGCCTGTTGACGGTGCTGCCGTCGCTGCTGCTGATGATGACCAGCTTCACCCGCATCATCATCGTGCTGTCGATCCTGCGCCACGCGCTGGGCTTGCAACAGACCCCGCCGAATCAGGTGCTCGTGGGTTTGAGCCTGTTCCTGTCGCTGTTCGTGATGCAGCCGGTGATCAGCGAAGTGAACCGTGTCGCGATCGAACCCTATGGCCAGGAACAGATCGACATCGGCGAAGCGGTTTCGCGCTCGGGGGTCGCGCTCCATGGCTTCATGATGTCGCAGACGCGCAAGTCGGACCTGATGATGTTTGCCAAGATCGCCAAGGCGCCGACCTATGCCAGCCCCAAGGATGTGCCCTTCTCGATCCTGCTGCCCGCCTTTGTCACCAGCGAGCTCAAGACCGCGTTCCAGATCGGCTTTCTGATCTTCCTGCCCTTCCTCGTCATCGACCTGATCGTCGCGTCGGCGCTGATGTCGCTGGGCATGATGATGTTGTCGCCGACGATCATCTCGATGCCGTTCAAGCTGCTGCTGTTCGTGCTGGTCGACGGCTGGGCGCTGACAATGGGTTCGCTTGCCGCGTCTTTCGGGACTTAGGGGTCTAACGTGGAAACCGACTATTTCATCGGCATGGCGCAGCAGTCGCTGTGGATCCTCGCGCTCGCTTCGGCGCCGCTGCTGCTGCCGGTGCTCGTCATCGGGGTGCTGCTCGGCATGGTGCAGGCGGCGACGTCGATCAACGAACAAACGCTGACCTTTGTCCCCAAGCTGATCGTCGCGGCAATCTGCCTCGCGATCTTTGGCGGCAGCATCCTCGTGCTGCTAACCGATTTCACCCGCGACATCTTCGCGCAGATCCCCAACGTCGTTCGCTAGAGAATATGGCGATTCAACCCGTCCGCTCCCTTTCCCTCCCCCTTGATGGGGGAGGCAGCGAGACTTGCCAGCTTGCTGGCTTAGTCGCAGCGGTGGGGGTGCGCACTCGGCCTGATGCGACGGTGTATGGACGCGCCATCACCCCCATCCAACTCCGCCTAGCCGCTACGCGGCAAGGCTGCGTATCCTTCCCCCATCAAGGGGGAAGGTTCGTTGGCACCCGACAGGCAGCCGCACGTCGATGAACCCCGCCGACATCCCGAATATCGAGGCGATGCTTCAGCTGTGGATGCTGGGGATGATCCGGCCCGGCGCCGCGTTCATCGCCGCGCCGGTGTTCGGCGCGACCAGCGTGCCCGTCCAGCTGCGGCTGGTCATCGCGCTCGCGGTCGGGGTCCCCGCGGTCGCCGCGTCAGGCATGGCGCTGCCCCCCGAAGGCATTGTGTCGGTCCCCGGACTGCTGCTCGTCATCGGCGAAGTCGTGATCGGTCTCGGTATCGGGTTCGTCCTGCAAATGGGGCTTGCCGCCGCGCTGCTCGCGGGTGAAGCGATCAGCAACGCGATGGGGCTGGGCTTTGCGTCGATGGTCGATCCGATCAGCGGCGCATCGAGCTCGGCGATCGGCCAGTTCCTCTCGATGCTAGCGACCGCCTTGTTCCTCGCTGCTGACGGCCACCTCGTGCTGATCGGCATCATCGTCGACAGCTATGTCGCGCTGCCCCCCGGCAACGCCTTTCCCTCGTTCGATGCGATCGGCGGCGTCATCCGGTTCGGCAGCCTGATGTTCGCCGCGGCGCTGACCATCGCGATGCCGGTCGGCTTCGTCCTGATCCTGGTCCAGATCATCATGGGCGTCATCGGCCGCTCGGCGCCCGCGCTCAACCTGTTCGCGGTCGGTATTCCGGCGACATTGCTCGCCGGGATTATCCTGCTGGGCGTCGCGACCCCGGCGATGGCGGAAGCGATCGTCCGCATCCTGTCCGACGCGCTCGACGCCGCACGCATGTTCGCGGGGCTCTGACACGATGGCGAGCAAACCCGAACAAGACCAGAAAACCGAACAGCCAACCCCAAAGAAACTCGCGGATTCGGCGCGCGAAGGCGATGTGCTGATGTCGCGCGAGCTGGCGACCGCGCTGATGATGCTCGCCGCCGCGGGCTGGATCGTCGCGGCGGGCGGCTGGTTCGTGCAATCGGCGGGCGACCTGCTCCGCCGCGGGCTCACTCTGACCGCCAGCGACGTCGCCGATTTCGCCCCCGCCGAAGCGCTGATGCGCAACGGCACCGAAATCCTGCTGCCGCTGGCCAGCCTGTTTGCGCTCGCGCTGGGCGCCGCGATCGCGGGGCCAGCGCTGCTCGGCTCGTTCGGCTGGCGCGGCAAGGCGCTGCATTTCAAGGGCAACCGGATGAACCCGATGACCGGGCTCAAACGCATGTTCGGGCTGCAAGGCGCGACCGAACTCGGCAAGGCGCTTGCGAAAGTGCTGCTGCTCGGCACCATCGGTTACTGGCTGGTCAAAGGCAGCCTGCCCGCGATCATGACGATGGCAACGACCGACCTGCTCGCCGCGATCGGGCTCGCCGGACAGGCGATCGGCCATGCGATGCTGGTGCTCGCCGGTGGCCTCGTCGTCATCGCGCTGATCGACGTGCCGGTGCAATGGCTCCAGCGCAACAAGCGGCTGATGATGAGCAAGCAGGAGATCAAGGAAGAGATGCGCCAGTCCGACGGCGCCCCCGAACTCAAGCAGGCGCAGCGCCAGCGCGCGCACGACATTTTGAGCGGGTCGGCGCGCAAGGCGGTGTCCGACGCGACTGTCGTGCTCACCAACCCGACCCATTTCTCGGTCGCGCTGCGCTATCGCCCCGGGGTCGATGCGGCGCCGGTCGTCGTCGCGCGCGGGCGCGGCGATGTCGCGCTGTCGATCCGCGAGCTGGCGCGCGGCGCCAATGTGCCGCTGCTCGAATATCCGCAGCTGACCCGCGCCATCTATTTCACCGCACGCGCCGGACGCATCATCCCCGACGAATTGTTCGTCGCGGTCGCCACCGTGCTCGCCTTTGTCTTTCAGCTCGAACGCATGGTCGCCGAGGGCCATGGGCAGCCGGTGGTCGATGTGCCGCCGACGCACCGTTTCGACCCCGACGGGCGCCGTCAGGCTTAAAATCGTCCGCGCGCCGCCGTTAACAGGTGCGAAGGATATTTCGCCATGGTCACTTCCATCATCAACAGCCTGGGTTTCGGGTCGGGCATCGACACCAAACAGCTGGTCACCGACCTGGCCGCGGCGTCGCGCGAGCCCAAGGTGGCGCGTATCAATACGCTGACCCAGCAGAACCAGACGCGGATCAGCGCGCTGGCGCAGGCGCGATCCGATCTCGAAGGCTTTGCCGATTCTTTGGCCCAGATGATCAGCGACGGCACGCTGCGCAGCACCCCGACGGTATCCGACGACAGCGTGCTGAGCGCCACCGCGCGCGCCGGGATCCACGCCGACAGTTTTGCGGCGACGGTTGTCGTCAGCCAGCTGGCGCGCGCGCAAAGCACCTATTCGGGGGTCGTTGCCGACCGCACCGCGGCGATCGGCACCGGCACGATGACGCTGACCGTCGGCGGGGTCGCCAAAACGATCACCGTCGATGGCACCAACAACAGCCTCGACGGGCTGGCCAGCGCAATCAATTCGAGCGGCGGCGGAGTGACCGCATCGATCATCGCCGATCAGGGCGGCCACCGGCTGATCCTGAAAGGTCCATCGGGCGCCGCCAACGCCTTCACCCTTGCTGCCGATGCCGGCGCCGACCCCGGTCTCTCCGCCTTTGCCTATGGCGCAGGCGGCGGCATGACATTGGGGCAGAGCGCCGCCAACGCCGACTTCACCATCGACGGCGTCGCGTTCAGTCGCGCATCGAACACCATCGACGATGTCGTTCCCGGGATGTCGCTGACCCTGAAGAAAGCGGCCCCCGGCCAGCCGGTCGACATCGGCGCCAGCCGCCCGCTCGACATGATCAAACAGACCGTCGGCGATTTCGTCTCGGTCTATAACCAGCTTAAAAAGAGCCTGTCGTCGGCCGCGGGTCAGTCGGGATCGACGACCGCGCTGCGCGAGCTCGAACGCGAGCTGTCGGGCCTGATCGGTACCGTGATTTCCAGCCATCCGACCATCAACAAGCTGACCGACATTGGCGTTTCGACGACCAAGGACGGCTTGCTCGCGGTCGATGAGGTCAAACTGGCGCAGGTGCTGGCGACCGACGCCGGGGCGGTCGAGGCGATGTTCAACCCGCGCCGCGACGGCGGCCGCACCGAAGCGAGCGATCCCGGCATCGCCTTTGTCCTCGACAGCATCCGCGACCGCGCGGTCGGGACCGACGGGGTGATCGACCGGGTAACCAAGTCGCTCAACAGCCGCAAGGAAACGCTCGCTGAACAGCTCGAGAATATCGAGATTCGCGAGGACGCCTACCGCGCCCGGCTCGAGAAGCAATATGGCTCGCTCGACGCGAAGCTCGCGGCGTTCAAGGCGACGCAAACCTATCTTGAGCAACAGATCAAGATGTGGACCAATCAGGGCAATAATTAAGGACTGCGCGCGTGACCGCTACCGCCTCGACCGTCCGGGCGACCGGACTCTACCGCCGCTTGCAGCATGAAAGCCGCGCCGCCGCCGCCGATCCGATCGAGCTGGTGACGATGCTGTATGACGAGCTGGAAACCGCGATCGGCGTGCTCGGATCGATGGTGCGGCAGGGTCAGCGCATTTCGGCGACCGAACCCGCGCATCGCGCGCGCGCGATCCTGATCGGGCTTGATGCCGGGCTCGACCGCGATGCCGGCGGCGACGTCGCCGCGGCGCTGTCGCGCGTCTATCGCAGCATGCGCCGCAAGCTCGACGAATCGGTGGCGCAGAACGATGGCGAGGCGCTCGCCGACCTGCTCGACGGGGTGCTGACCGTCAGCGCCGCGTGGCGCCAGCTGCGCTAAACCCGGCTTTCCCCCACCTCCACAAACAGGATCGGCCCACACCCCGGGGTAGGGGTGCGGGCCGATGCCGTTTCAAAATATCCCGCTGGGTACCCGGCCGCCCTGGGTGGGGACGGGCGGCCGGGTGGTTAGGGGCGGACCAGAGCCCCCTATTTTCAGCGGGTGCTGAAACTTGTGTCGCGGGCGCCGGTCAGGCGGCCTGCTGCTGAACCCCATATTTGCGCATCTTTTCGATCAACGTCGTGCGCTTGAGCGTCAGCAGGCGCGCGGCTTCGGAAATGATGCCATCGGCCAGGTCGAGCGCGACGTGGATCTGTTCGAGCTCGATCGTCTCGATCTCGCGCTTGAGGTCGATCGGGCGGCCCGGCGCCGGTGCCTTGCTATGCGGCATCGCCGGGGCGTGTTCGTCCGCGCTGGCCTGCACCGCGGCAAAGCTGCTGGGGACAGCTTGCCGCGGTGCAAGCGCTGCGGTGGGGTTCAAAAGAATGGCGACATCGTCGGCGCCGAGCGTTTCACCGCCATGCAGCACGCTGGCGCGTTCGACAAAGTTCCTGAGTTCGCGGACATTGCCCGGCCAGCGATGCTGCATCAGCAGCGCCAGCGCTTCGCCGTCGAAGCGGCATTTCGCTTCGCCCGGCATCTTCCGCTGGAAGTGGCGAATGAGCGCGGGAATATCCTCGACGCGGCTGGCGAGGCTGGGGACCTGCAACACAACCACGCCGAGCCGGAAGAACAGGTCTTCGCGGAATTTGCCATCGGCGATTGCGGCGCCGAGATCCTGATGGGTGGCCGAAATCACGCGGACGTCGACGGCCTTCACGTCGCTGCTGCCGACGCGGACGATCGTCCGTTCTTCCAGCACGCGGAGCAGTTTGACCTGCATGTCGAAACGCATGTCGCCGATTTCGTCGAGGAAGAGCGTACCGCCCTCGCTCGCTTCGAAATGGCCGATGCGGCGGGCATGGGCGCCGGTGAAGCTGCCCTTTTCATGCCCGAACAATTCGGATTCGATCAGGTCGCCGGGGATGGCGCCGCAGTTGATCGCCGAAAAAGCCTTGCCGGCGCGGACGCCTTCGTCGTGGATGGCGCGGGCGACGAGTTCCTTGCCCGAGCCCGACGGGCCGCAGAGCATGACCGAAGCATTCGACCGCGCCACGCGGCGGATCATGTCGCGCAGCTGCGCGGCGGCCGCGCTGCTCCCGATGATCAGCGCCTCAAGCGCTGCACTGTTGTTCTGCCCCACGGTCATTTTGGTCTCCACCGCGCCCCCCCAAATCCGGCGCCTTTTCGATGGACCCAGAGATTGACGAAAGTGGTAAACAAAAGATTATCCATGTGAATCTAACCCCTTCAAAACAAAGGGTTATTGCCAGATTGGATGTAATAGCGGCGCATTCCCGTCATTAACGATCCGATATGCTGCCAAACTGGCACTAATTGTCGGACGCGGTGCGCCAGCCCAGCGTGATCGAGATGCGCCGGTTGCGCGGATCGAATCGGTCGGAGGGGACATAGGGCTCGCGATCGGCGACCCCTTCGATGCGTGCAAAGCGGGTTTTGTCGATGCCGCGATACTCCAGAAAATGCCGCGTGACTTCGGCGCGGTCGACCGACAGGCGCCAATTGTTGGTCCCCGCCTTGGCCGACCAGGGCGCCGCATCGGTATGGCCGCGCACCATCACCTGGTTCGGAACCGACGCGATCGGTTCGGCGATCGAGCTGAACAGCCGCGCGCCGTCGGCGGTCAGCTGGCTGGTGCCAATGGCAAACATCGAAAAATCGGCATCGTCGATGACGTCGATGCGCAGCCCTTCGACGGTTTCGGTGAAGCGCAGGTTGCGCGCGAGGCGTTTGAGGTCGCCCTGTTTCTGCACCCGTTCCATCAGCGACTTGGCGACCTGCTGGAACTTCATCTTCTCGCTCTCGCGCCCCGATGCTTCCTTGGGTCCGCCGACCGCATCCTTGGGGATGGTGATCGAGCGCGTCCCGGTCTGCCCCGCGGCGTGCGGATAATCGTCGGCCGACACGATCGAATCGCCGCCGAACAGGCCGTTCGACCCGGCACTGCCCTGTTTGGTCTCGACGATCGTCGGCGCGAAATAGTCGGCGAGCGCCTTGCGCTGTTTTTCGGTCGTCGCGCCGAGCAGCCACATCAGCAGAAAGAACGCCATCATCGCGGTCACGAAGTCGGCATAGGCGACCTTCCACGCCCCGCCATGGTGGCCGGCGTGCGGTGCCTCGATGATCTTCTTGACGATGATCGGGCGCGGCGGGGTGTTCGGGCGCGCAGCCATCAGCGGCCGCGCATTCCGTCAAACACTTCGGCGAAGCTCGGCTGGTTCGAATGTTCGACCCCCGACCGCGCTGCTTCGATTACCAGCGGCTGCGGATGGCCGTGGAGCGAGGCGATGATCAGCTGCTTCACCGTGTGATAGATGGCGCCGTCGCCCTCGATCACCGTCCGCGCGCGCGTCGCGAAGGGGCCGACCAGCCCATAAGCGAGCAACACGCCGAGGAAGGTGCCGACCAGCGCCGACCCGATCATCCCGCCCAGGATCGCGGGCGGCTGGTCGATCGATCCCATCGTCTTGACGACGCCGAGCACCGCGGCGACGATGCCGAGCGCGGGGAGCGCGTCGGCGAGATTCTGCAAGCCGTCGGCAGGCTTGATCGCGTGATGATGATGATTTTTGAGCGCAGCGTCCATCACATCCTCGACCGCATGTGGATCGAGCGTGCCGGACGACACGACCACCAGCCGCAACGTGTCGCAGATCAGATGGATCAGCGTCTTGTCCTTGAGCAGCTTGGGATATTGCTGGAACAGCGTCGAATTGTCGGGATCCTCGATATGCGGTTCGACTGCCACCGGGCCTTCGGTCCGCATCATCTTCATCAATGTCGAGACGAGCAGGATGCAGTCGAGATAATCCTGCTTCTTATACTGCGGTCCCTTGAACACTTTGGCGAGCCCGCCGCCGAGCGCCTTCAGGTCGGCGCCCGAATTGCCGATGATCAGCGAGCCGATTGCAGCGCCGCCGATGATCAGCATCTCGTGCGGCAGCGCGTGCATGACCGGGCCGAGATTGCCGCCGGTCAGCGCAAAGCCCCCGAACACCAGCAGCAGCAGGACAACGATGCCGATTACGGGAAACATGTGGGGGTAACTCCATCCGGGCCGAAAGCCCCAAATTCAAAATGCGTCTTCATGCTTAACGGCAGCAGCGCCGCCAAATTGAGCGCGATCAGTTCAAAATATCGAACAAGGTCTGGCGGTTGATCTTGGCAAAGGCCGCCTGCGCGGCGCCGAGCGTCAAATCCTGTGCGTTAAGCTCGGCGATTGCGACCGACAGGTCGGTATCCTCGACCGACGAGCGTTCGTCCTTGAGCGTGATGCTGCGCGCGGCAAGACCGTCGCCGATGCGTTCGAGCCGCCCCGCCGACAGGCCGAGCGCGGCATGGCGGTCGGCAACATGGCCAATCGCGGTGTTGAGCGCGGTCAGGGCAGCGCCCATCGCCGGTTTGTTTCCCGCCGCGACCGCGATGGCGGCATCGCGGATGCCGGTCGACAGGCTGTTGCCCGCGATGACAAACACATCGGCGGCGGCCGGAACCGGCGCAAAGCTGATGTCGCCGTCGAAGCGCATGACGCGCGCGGTGCCGCTGGCGAACACCGGCTCGCCGTTCGAATCGCGCGCTGCCGCCAGGCCGTCGATTTCGTCGGCGATCGTGCCGAGTTCGGCGGCGATCGTCGCGCGGTCGGCGGGGCTGGTCGTATCGTTCGCCGCGGCAACGGTCAGTTCGCGCGCGCGCGTCATCAAATTGCTCACCGATTTCAGCGCCGCGTCGGCCTGCGACACCAGCGCCGTCGCGCTATTGATATTGCTGTTCCACGCGGTGAGGCTGGCCTGCGCCGTGCCGATCGTCGCGATCCGCCGCGCCGATACCGGGTCGTCCGACATGCGTTGCAGCCGCTTGCCGCTCGAAATCTGGATCTGCGTCCGCTCGATCTGGTCGGCGAGTTTCTGCTGGCGCGCGATCTCGCGCGTCATGCGATTGCCCACGGCGTTAATCATCGTCGTCGCCTTCCTAGATCGAGCTCAAGAGCGTTTGCATCGTTTCGCGCGCGACCTGGATCGTGCGCGCCGCGGCCTGATAGGCTTGCTGGAAGCGCAGCAGCTCGGCGGCTTCCTTGTCGAGGTCGACCTCGCTGACCCCGTCGCGCGCCGCGGCAGCGGCGTCGGCGCGGGTCATGGCGGCGGCATCCAGCGCCCGCGCCGATGCGGTCGTCTGTGCCTGTGTCGCGAGATGTCCCGACCAGCGCGCCTCGGGATCGCCCGCGCCGCGCAAAGTGCCGAGCGCCAGCATATTGCCGTTGCTGCCCGAGGCGTTGGCCGCGGCCACTTGTTCGGGCGCCAGCGCACTCGCGGTCAAGGTCGCGGCGCTGGTGCCGGTGAACAGCGGCGCGCCCGGATTGCCACTGGCATCGGTGCCCGCCTGATGCGCCGCGTTGAGTTGCGCGGCAAAGCTAGTGGCCATCGTATCGAGCCCGGCGCGCTGGTCGGCGACATGGTTCGCCGCCTCGGCTTGCCCGGCCAGCGAACCCGTCGTCACCGTCAGCGGCGAACCGCCAACGCTGTACGACAGGCGGCCGTCAGGCGCCGCGGTCACCGCGATCGGATTGACCGCGCCGCCGCCGACGAGCAGGTCGCCCGACCCGGCGGCGCGGAGGGTCACCGATCCGTTATTTTCGAACGTCGCGCTGACCCCCGCCTGCGACGATAATTTGTCGATCAGCCGGTCGCGCTCGTCCATCAGGCTCGCCTGGTTGGTCGATCCCGGGCGCGCCTTGCGCAGCCCGATGTTGATCTGTTCGAGGGCGTTCAGATTGGCGTTGAAATCCTCGACGGTGCTCGCCGCCGCGCCTTCGATCCCGTCCGACATCTTGTCGAGCTGGCCCGCCGCGGTGCGGAAGCCCGACGCGATGTCGTCGGCCGATTGCAGGAACTGGCTACGCAGCGTCTTGTTCGCCGGATCAGAAGTGAGCTGATCGGCGGTGGTGAACAGCTTGGTGAGCCCGGTCTTGATGCCATTGCTCTCGTCGCTAAGCGCGCCTTCGACCTTGCCCAGCCAGCCGAGCTTGGTCGCCGCGCGTTCAGAGTCGCCGCCGGAAATGCGTGAATCCTCGATCAGCCAGGCATCGACCGAGCGGCTGACCCCGCGAATTTCGACTCCCGCGGGGTTCACGCTGCCGCGGTAAAAGACCGAATCGCTGCCGCTGACCGGCTCCATCATTTCGAGCCGCCGCCGTGCATAACCGGGGGTCTGTGCATTGGCGATATTGTCGCCAATCGTCGAAAGCGCGCGCGAATAGGCCTTGAGGCCGCTGTACCCGATGCCGAGAAGATCGCTCATTGGATGCCTCCAGCCGCACGGCCGAGCTGCCCGCGGAACTGGCGTTCGACCATGTCGGCGATGCCGAACTGGCGCATCGCGGCAATTGAATCAGCGGTGCGCGCGTCGGCCATTTCACGGAAATTGTCGGTCGCGCTCGATCCCATCATGTCGTCGCCGAGCTTCGCCTGCCGCATCGACGCGAGCAGCTGACGCAGGATCACCGCCTCAAACTGTTCGGCGGCTTTGCGCAGCCCGCCGTCGCCGCCCCCGCCGCCAAGCGTCGGGGTGGCCGAAGCCGGGACGAACGGCCGCGCTGCGGGGGTCGAAGAAACGGGCGTCGTCATATGATCACCAATTCTGCTGTGAGGGCACCCGCCTGGCTCAGCGCCTCAAGGATCGCGACCAGATCGCCGGGCGACACGCCCAGACGGTTGATCGAGTCGACGAGTTCGGAGAGCGAGGCGTTGGGTTTCATCAAAAAGGCGGGGCGCACATCCTCGGCGACGTCGATCTCGCTCGACGGTTCGATCGCGGTTTCGCCGCGGCTGAACGGCGCGGGCTGAACCACCGTCGGCGATTCCTTGATCGAGACGGTGAGCTTGCCGTGGCTGACTGCGGCGGTGCCGACGCGGACCGCGCCGTTGATCACCACGGTGCCGGTGCGCGCGTTGACGATCACCTTCGCCGAGGGTTCGGAGCGCTGGACGCCCAGATTTTCGATCTGCGACATCAGCCGCATCCGGTCGTCGCCATTGCCGCCGGAGCGGATCGCGATGCTGGCGCCGTCGATCATCGATGCGCTGCCGGGGATCGCGGCGTTGATCGCGTCGGCGACGCGCTTGGCATTGGTGGCGTCAAACTGGTGGAGGTTGAAGGTCAGCCAGTCGCCGGTGGCAAAGCCGGTATCGACCGCGCGCTCGACCGTCGCGCCATTGGCGATGCGGCCGCTCGACGGGACGTTGACCGTCAGCTTCGATCCATCGGCGGCATCGACGCCGAGCCCGCCGATGACGAGATTGCCCTGCACCATCGCGTAGATCTGACCGTCGGCGCCATAGAGCGGCGCCAGCACAAGCGTGCCGCCGCGCAGGCTTTTCGCCTTGCCGATCGCCGAGACGGTCACATCAAGACGCTGACCCGGCTTGGCAAAAGGCGGCAGTTCGGCGGTGATCATCACCGCCGCGGCGTTCTTCAGCGCCGGGTTGACCCCCGGCGGCAAGGTCAGGCCAAAGCGCGAGATCGCGCCCTTCATCCCCAGCGTCGAATAGTCGAGGCTGTCGTCGCCCGTCCCCGCCAGCCCGACAACGATGCCGTAGCCGGTCAGCTGGTTGGCGCGCAGCCCCTGAAACTGGCCCATATCCTTGATGCGCTGCGCCTGCGCCGGCGCCGCAAAGGTCAGGCTGGCGATCAGGAGCGCGATCAGGGCAAGCAGGGTGGGACGCTGGAACACTTTATGATCCTTTTCAGAACGGGCTGATGATCGAGAAGAAACGCTGCAACCAGCCTTGCTTGCTGGCGCGCGCGATCTCGCCCTTGCCGACGTAACGGATGTTGGCGTCGGCGACGCGGGTCGACAGGATGCGGTTGTCGGGGCTGATATCCATTGAGCGGACGATGCCCGAGATCTGGACGCGTTCGTCGCCGCGGTTGAGCGTGAGCAGCTTTTCGCCGCGCACCAGCATCGTGCCGTTCGGATAGACCGCGGCGATCGTCACGCTGACCTCGCCCGACAAAGCGTTGGATTGCGACGCGTCGCCCTTGCCCTTGAACGCCTGGCCGCCGCCCATCGCGATGTCGCTGGGGTTGAACAGCGACAGCGGCCCGGTGGCGGGCGGCGTCAGGCCGATATTGCCGTCGCGCTGCGTTCCCGCGGCATTGCTTTTGGTCGCAGCGGTGCGCTCGACGAGCTGGATGGTCAAAATGTCGCCGACCTGTCCGGCGCGGCCGCCCGAGGTCAGCGGCACATAGCTGCCCTGAAAGATCGAGCCATTGCCGGGCAGCGGTGCCGGGGGCACCGGCGTCGCCGCAGCAAAGGCGTCGGGCGGCAATTTGTCCTTCGCCGCCGCGCCGAACGGCACGAGCGCGAGGGCAAAGGCCACGCCGATCGACAGATTAGAGGGTCTGCGCGGCATTTTTCATCATTTCGTCGGTGGCCTGGATCATCTTCGAATTGACCTCATAGGCGCGCTGCGTCTCGATCATGTCGACGAGTTCCTCGACGACATTGACGTTCGATCCCTCAAGCATCCCGCCGCGCAGGCTGCCGCGGCCTTCCAGCCCGGCGGCGCCGACCTGCGGCGCGCCCGAGGCGGCGGTTTCGACCAGCATATTGTCGCCGATCGCCTGGAGGCCCGCCGGATTGGCAAAGCGCGCGAGCTCGATACGGCCGAGTTCGGTGAGCGTCCCGTCGGCGCCGGTGGCCGAAACGGTGCCGTCGGCGCCGATCGACACATTGGTGCTATCCTCGGGAATCTGGATCGCGGGGGTCAGCGGTTTGCCGTCCGAGGTCACGATCGTGCCATCGGGCGAGCGGCCGAAATTGCCCGCGCGGGTATAGCCGGTGCGCCCGTCGGGCATTTCGACCTGAAAATAGCCGGCACCGTCGATCGCCATGTCGAGCGCGTTGCCGGTGGTGGCGAACGTCCCCTGCGTATCGATCCGCGATGTTCCGCCGAGCGACACGCCGGTGCCGAGGTTCAGCCCCGTCGCATAGCGGTTTTCGGCCGACGACGGCGCACCCGGCGCGGTCATCATCTGATAACTCAGCGTTTCAAAACTGGCGCGGTCGCGCTTGAAGCCCGTGGTGTTCACGTTGGCGAGGTTGTTGGCGATCACCTGCATCCGGAAGCCCTGGGCATCCAGACCGGTTCGCGCGACGTGCAAGGCACCGAAGCTCATTTCATATTCTCCTTAACGCGGAAGCTGCATCAGATTGGCGGTCGCGTTGTCCATGTCGCGCGCGTCACTGACCAGTTTGAGTTGGGTATCCCAGCTGCGGCTCGCCTCGATCATGTCGACCAGAGCGGTGGTGGCGGCGACGTTCGATCCTTCGATCGAGCGGGTGATCAGCCGTGCTTCGGGATCGTCGGGCAAGATACCCTCACCCTTGACGCGGAACAGGCCGTCGAGACCCTTGGCAATGTCCGACCCGGTCGGAGTGGCGAGCCGGATCCGGTCGACCTCCTGCGGATTTTCGGCATCGCCGCCGGCGGGAACGATCCACACCCGGCCTTCGACGTCGATCGTGACCGCATCGGCGGGGGGGATGGTCACCGGACCCTGACCGCCCTGGACGGGGTGGCCATCGCCGGTGGTCAAAAGTCCGCTGGGCGACACCTGAAGGTCACCGCGCCGCGTATAGGCCTCGGTGCCGTCCTTCGCCTGCACCACGAGCAGCGCATCGCCCTGCACCGCGATGTCGAGATCGCGCCCGGTCGCGGTGACGGTGCCGGCGCGCATGTCGGCGCCGAGCACTTCTTCCGACGACATCGCCCGCGCATCGAGCCCGCTGCCGTTCAGCCACAGCGCCTGCGCCTCGGCCATGTCGGCGCGAAACCCCGGCGTCTGCGCGTTCGCCAGATTGTTGGCGATCGCCGTCTGCCGGGCCTGACTGCCCCGCATCGCGGTAAGGCTGGTGTAGATGAGGCGGTCCATTCGGAAGCTCCCGGCAGTCGGCTAAATGCGCCGGGTCAGCGCATGTTGATGATGGTTTGCGACAGCTGCGACGCGCCCTCGATGGCTTTCGCATTTGCCTGGAAATTGCGCTGGGCGCCGATCAGCATCACCAGTTCTTCGGTGATATCGACGTTCGAGCGTTCGAGCGCGCCCGAGCGGATCGCGCCCATCGGGCCGTTGGTCGCGGCATCGATGGTCGGCGGGCCGCTTTCGCCCGACGACTGCCAATGCGCGTCGCCGACGGGGCGCAGCCCCTCCATTGCGGGGAAGGTCGCCATCGCCACCTTGCCGAGCACCTGCGCTTCGCCATTGGCAAAGGTCGCCGAGACCAGCCCGTCGAGGCCGATCGACACATTGACCAGCTGCGCGGTCGGATCGCTCGGCGCGCCCGGCGGCAGGACGAAGTCGAACGCCCCGGCCAGCGTGTTGTTGGTGACGTTGCCGTTCGCATCGACGGGCAGCAGTTGCAGTTTCTGCCCGGTCGAATCGATCACATTGCGATCGGGCGTCGCGGTGAATGCACCGTTGCGGGTGTAGGTCACCTGCTCGCGCGGCGGATCGCCCTTCACGACAAACATGCCTTCGCCGACGATCGCCATGTCGAGCGTCTTTTCGCTCGATTCATACGACCCCTGCGTGAACTGCTGGCTGATACCGTTCAGGCGCTGGCCCTGACCCGCGATCATCTTGGTCGACTGGGTCGGCGACGAAGCGAAAATATCGCCGAACTGCGCCTTGCTGCGCTTGAAGCCGATCGAACCGGCGTTGGCGATGTTGTTCGAGATGACCGACATGTCGGTCTGGGCGCCCTTGAGGCCCGAAAGCGAGGTATAGAATGACATGGACTGATCCTTTCTTGGGTGGTGGGTGCGCCTTAAGTGGCGGGAGGCGCCGGGGTGGCGGCCTTGATGTCTTTGAGCAGCTGGGTCTGCGCCGTGAGCTGCTCGGAAATTTTCTGCAGCGTCGTGTTGGTTTCGCTGATCCCGGCGAGGCTGGAGAATTGCGCCATCTGGGCAACCATCTGCTGGTTATCGACCGGGTTGAACGGATCCTGCTGCGACAGCTGCGCGGTCATCAGGCGCAGGAAATCGCTCTGCCCCATCTGCTGCCCGGCGCCCTTGGGCTGGAGCACGACATTGTTCGCGTTGTTGACGTTGTTGACGGCCATTTTATTGTCCCATCCTGAGGGTTTCGTTGATCAGGCCCTTGGCGGTTTCGAGGACCTGGACATTGTTCTGATACTGGCGCGCGGTCTCGACCATCTCGACCATCTCGGCGGCGCTATCGACCGCGGCCTGCCAGACGTTGCCGTCCTTGTCGGCGAGCGGGTTCGACGGATCGTGGCGTTTCGACGGCGCCATTTTCGACGTCGTCACCTGATCGACCTGCACCGTCGCGCGGCCATGGTCGTCCATCACGGTGCGGAACACGGGTTTGAGCGAGCGAAAGGCTTCGGCTTCGCTGCCCGCGATCGTTCCGGCGTTGGCGAGGTTCGAGGCGGTGGTGTTTAGCCGGACGAGCTGCGCCGACATCGCGCGGCCGCTGATGTCAAAGACCGAGAAATTGCTGGCCATCGTCATTCGCCCTTGATCGCGCGGGTCAGCGTGTTGACGCGGCCGCTGAGGAACGAAAGGCTGGAGCGGTAGGCGAGCGCGTTTTCGGCGAACGCCGTCTGCTCGGTTGCCATTTCGACGGTGTTGCCGTCGAGCGACGCCTGGACCGGGACGCGATAGGCCATCGCGCCCTCGATGGCATTGGCGGTCGAGCCGCCGCGCTGGGCCAGATCGAGCGCTTTGGAAAAGTCGAGGTCGCGTGCCTTGTAACCGGGCGTCGCGGCATTGGCGATGTTCGACGCGAGCATCATCATGCGCTGGCTGCGCAGCTGAAGCGCCGTCGCGTGCAGGCCAAAGAGTTTCTCGGATGCCATCATCAAATTCCTTCTTTCGCCGCTTGGCGGGTCCAGCGCGTTGCCGGCGCCGACGCGCGGAAAACACAAAGAACGATGCAATCGCCGTGCCAAACGCGTTTTTCCGTTGATTTTTCGCAGTTTAGTATGATCGGTCCATGACTCGCCGCCGCGCTCGTCAAAAAACCGACAACGCCGCGCGGCATGGGCGCCAATTGCGCCGCAATCCGCGACTGGCACGCTTCCTGCAAAATGGCGGGTGACCATTTTGGACCGAAGGAGATGGATCGTGTCCCGCAATATCACCGCCCGCCTGGCGCTTGGCCTCGCCGCCTGTACCGCCGCCGCCAATCCCGCTTTTGCCCAGCAAGCCCATGAAGATTGGCAGACGATCGACGTACTGACCGCGATGGTCGCCAGCGCGCTGGGCCGCACCGCGACACCGGTCGATCGCCGCATCAAGCTGGCGCGCTGCCCCGAACAGGCGTCGGTGACCGCGATCGATGCCAACGCGCTGGCAGTGCGCTGCGCCTCGCTCGGCTGGCGGCTGCGCGTGCCGATGTCGGGACCGGCGAACGCCGCGCCCGCCGCTGTGGGCTTTGCCCGACCCACTGCCAGTACGCCGGTCATTCGCCGCGGCGACAATGTCCGCGTCACGATCGACACCGAGAGTTTCTCGGTCAGCTATGCCGCGGTCGCCGCCGAGGATGGCCGCGTTGGCGAGACGATCGCGCTGCGCGGCAACGACGCCAAATCATCGCTGAGCGCGACGGTGATCGGCCCCGGCCGCGCCCGCCTCGACGACTGATCCCTACCCCCTACCCCCTACCCCAGCTTACCCTGCCCACTCGCCCGGTGACTGTCGGCTTTCCGACGTCACCGGGCCTTTCTTTTGTCTTTTTTGCGGCAGGCCGACTTAATCGCCCCAATCTGCGTCCGTTAAAGCCTTCGTGAACCGCGCCGTCACTTTTCTGACGGCATCGGATGGAGGCCATTATGTCGGGTGACAGCAGCAAGATCGGACCCGTCGGCGGCATTGTCCGCACGACCCCGCTGCGCAGCGCCACCAGCGAAACCGCGGCGCGAGCGGCGCACGCAGCGACGCAGCTTGCCGCTGCGCCGGACAGCCTGCCCGCCGCGCGGCTGATCCGCCTCGCCGGCAGCCTCGCGACCCAGGCGCCGCCGGTCGATGTCGCGCGCGTCGCATCGCTGCGCAATGCGATCGCGAACGGCAGCTATGGTGTGCACCCCGCGATCATCGCCAGCGCGATGATCGATTTCCACACCGGCGGGGTCGAATGATGCTCGAAGATGTCCAATCACGGCTCGATACGCTGGTCGGCGCGCTCGACGGCCATGACGCCGGGGCGATCATCGCCGCGACCGAAGAGCTGGCAACCGCGGTGATCCTGTTTCGCGGCGCTGGCATCCCGCGCGGCAGCGAACAGCGCGCCGAGCTGTTGATCGGCAAGACGCTGCGCCAGCTCGAAGCCGCGGCGATCCGCGTCAATGTCCTGAAGGACTGGACGCGTCAGCGGATTGACAGGAACCACGACATCCGTGGCACCCATCATCGCGGAGCCGCATTAAGCTACTGATTACCCTTTAGGTTTCTGCCATTAACCGTAAATGGCACGATGATTGCGTCTGGATTGCTGAGACAGCCCTGCTGCATCAGCGGAACCAGATTATGAACGCAATCAACAATCCCCAAGCCGCGCGCCGCGTCGCCGCACCCGTGATGGATGCGATGCAGAACGCGTCAGTGCGCACGGGCGTCGATTTCGACTATCTGGTCGACGTCGCCCGCGTCGAAAGCGGCTATAATCCGACCGCCAAGGCATCGACCTCGTCGGCGCGCGGGCTGTATCAGTTCACCAAACAGACGTGGCTCGCAACGCTCGACCGCCACGGCGCCAATCATGGCATGGCGTGGGCCGCCGACGCGATCGGCCGCGATGCATCGGGGCGGCTGACGGTCACCGATCCGGCGCTGCGCCAACAGATTTTCGACCTGCGCGACGATCCCGCTGCGGCATCGACGATGGCCGCCGCGCTGACCGGCGACAATCGCGACTATCTGGAAAGCCGGATCGGCCGCGGCGCCGAACCCGTCGACCTGTATCTCGCGCATTTTCTGGGCAGCAGCGGCGCCGCCAAATTTCTGACCGCGCTCGACGCCAATCCTGACCAGCCGGGCGCGACGATGATGCCCGAGGCGGCCGCCGCCAACCGCTCGGTCTTTTACGCCCCCGACGGCAGCATGCGCAGCCTCGCCGAGATCCGCGACCGCTTTCGCGTCAAGCTCGAGGACGGCGGCAAGATCGAAAATATGAAACCCTTCGCCCCCGCTGGCTGGCACGCTTCGGCGAGCAGTTCGAGCGGCCTGGCGGGCGGCGGGGGACGTCCTCCGCTGCAGATGATGGAAATCCAGCCGATGCCGCGCAAACTTTCGATGGGCTTTGCCGCCGATGCCTATCGGCGGCTCGCTTCGATGACGGGCGGCGCGGCATGACCGGCGGCCTGAATCTCGGCAATATCGGCCGGATGGCGGGCGCTTCGGCGCTGCCCGTCGGGATGCTGATCCTCGTCGGGCTGATGGTCATCCCGGTCACGCCGCTGATCCTCGACATCAGCTTTGTCGCCAATATCATGATCAGCCTTGCGATCCTGATGGTCGCGCTGTCGGCGGCCAAACCGCTCGACTTCTCGTCTTTCCCGACCGTGCTGCTGCTCGCCACGCTGTTCCGCCTCGCGCTCAACGTCGCCTCAACGCGCGTCGTGCTCGTCCATGGGCATGAGGGCACCGCCGCGGCGGGCCATGTCATCGAAGCCTTTGGCGAAGTGATGATCGGCGGCGATTATGTCGTCGGGCTGTTCGTCTTTTTCGTGCTGATGATCATCAACATGGTCGTCATCACCAAGGGCGCCGGGCGCGTGTCCGAAGTGTCGGCGCGCTTCACCCTCGACGCCTTGCCCGGCAAACAGATGGCGATCGACGCCGATCTCAACGCCGGACTGCTCACTCCCGAAGAAGCCAAGGCGCGCCGCGTCGAAGTGGCGACCGAGGCCGATTTCTACGGCTCGATGGACGGTGCCTCGAAATTTGTGAAGGGCGATGCGATCGCCGGGCTGCTGATCCTGTTCGTCAACATCGTTGGCGGCCTGATCCTTGGCATCTTCAGCCACGGGCTCAGCTTTTCCGAAGCCGGCAGCACCTATGTCACGCTGGCGATCGGCGACGCGCTGGTTGCCCAGATCCCCGCGCTGCTGCTGTCAATCGCTGCCGCGTCGATCGTCACCCGCGTCGCCTCGCCATTCAACCTGAGCGGCCAGATCAGCAGCCAGTTTGCGGCGCCGTCGGTGTGGATGGCGGTCGGCAGCATCCTCTTCATCCTCGGCATGGTTCCGGCCATGCCGCAGCTGCTGGTGCTGCCCGCCGCCGCGCTGTCCTTTGCCGTCGGCTGGCAATTGCGCCGCAGCGCCGCCGCCCTCGCCGACGCGCCGCCGCCGGTCGCCATCGCGCCCGACCCGTCGTTGATCGAATGGGCCGATGTCAGCGACGCCAGCGCCTGCCAGCTCGAGATCGGCTATGCGCTGGTCAGCCTGGTCGACGACCGCAAGGGCGCGCCGCTGATGACCCGGATCACCGGCATCCGCCGCCAATTGTCGAAAGAACTCGGCTTCGTCGTGCCGCCGGTAAAAGTCAGCGACGACCTGTCGCTGCCCGGCAACGTCTATCGCATCTCGGTCGCCGGGGTGATTGTTGGCGAAGACGAGGTGTTCCCGCACGAAATGCTCGCGCTCGATTCGGGCGACCTGATCACCAAGGTCATCGGGCGGCCGTGCAAGGATCCGACCTTTGGCCTCGACGCGCTGTGGATTCCGAAGGCGACACAGAATGACGCGATTGCGGCGGGCTATACCGTCGTCGATCCGGCGACCGTCGTTGCCACCCATCTCAACAACAGCATCGTCGGCGCCGCCGCCGACCTGTTCGGGATCGACGATGCGCAGTCGCTGATCGACAATCTCAAGATCCATTATCCACAGCTCGCGCAGAACCTCAGCCCGCAGGGCTATCCGCTGCCGCGCGTCGCCAGCCTGTGCAAATCTTTGCTGATCGAGCGGGTGCCGCTGCGCGATTTCCGCAAGATTGCCGAGGCGATGGTCGCAACCGCGGCGCAACAGCTGGGCGAAGTCGACCTGGTCGAAGCAGTGCGTCAGCGCATCGGCGCGCTGATCGTCCAGACGATCGTGCCGAGCCGGATGCCGCTGCCCGTCGTCACCTTCAGCCCCGAAATCGAAGTGCTGCTCAACCAGTCGGTGCGCGCCAATCCGGGGGCCGAATGGCCGTTCGAACATGGCATGGCGATGAAGATCATCGAACAGGTCGGCCAGGCGGTCGAACCGTTGCTGCTGCAAACGCGCAGCTTTGCACTGGTCGCCTCGCCAATCTGCCGTTCGGCGCTGTCGCGGCTGATCCGCGCCACTTTCCCCGACGTTGCCGTGATCTCGTACCTCGAGATCCCGGCCAGCAAACAGACCGAAATCGTCGCGACAATCGGGGCCGACGTGCCGCGCCTCGCGACCGGGCCCGACGCCCATAGGGAGGACCAAGTGCATGAGAATTGAGCCCGCCGAGCAATTCGCGGCGCCGACGGCCCGCGCCCCGCGCGCCCGCGGCTATGGCGAAAGCGTCGAGGCGCTGGTCGACGAATATGCGCCGCTGGTCCGCAAGATCGCCTGGCAGGTGTTTTCGCGCGTGTCGCGGACGAGCGAGCTTGACGATCTGATCCAGACCGGGCTGATCGCGCTGATCGAGGCAAGCCAGAATTATGAAGAACGCGGCTTTGCCTTTGCCACCTATGCGACGACGCGCATCCGCGGCGCGATGATCGACCAGCTGCGCCGCGAGGCCGATGTCGGCCGCTCGGCAATGGTCGCGGCGAAGCGTATCCAGGCGACCCGCGCGGCGCTGGAACAGCAATTGATGCGCGCGCCCGCAGCGACCGAAATGGCGGCGGCGCTCGACCTGTCACCCGAGGACTATTTCGCGCTCGAACGCAATGCGACGCACGGCCGCTTGACCTCGCTCGACGAATTGACCGACATTGGCGCCTTTCTGTTGCCCGATGAGGGCGTCGGCGCGGGCGACCATTGCGAGCAGGCCGATCTGATGGGGGCGCTGCGCCAGTGCATCGCCTGCCTGTCCGACCGCGAACAGATGGTGTTGCAGCTCTATTTCTTTGAGGAACTCAATCTGCACGAAATCGGGCTGACGCTCGACGTCAGCGCGGCGCGGATTTGCCAGATCAAGCGCGAGGCGATGGCCAAGGTCGATCGCATGATGCGCCAGATGACCGACTGAAACCCTAGGAAAAGTGACCGGGTGCGGCGTGCGACCCGCTCGGCATCGCACCCGGTCGGGGGGAGGTCAGGCGGCGAGTGGCCGGTTGTTTTGCCAGACCCCACCAATTTTTTCGAAATAGCTCGCCATACGTTCGGTACCGCTGGCGGTCAGGCGAACGATCGTGCGCCGCCGGTCGCGCTCGTCGATCGAGCGCTTGGCAAAGCCGAGCCGTTCGAGCGCGCTGATCATGCGCAGACCCGACGATAGCGGCACCCCGGCGCCGGTCGCCAGATCGCTGGCGCTGAGCGCGCGGCCATGGCTTTCGGCCAGCATCAGGTCGAGCAGCATGTCCCAGACCGGTCCGGCCAGTTCAACGCTGCCAAAATGGTTGCGGCGGATGCGCCGGATCTGAATGCTGAGCGACAGCTGGTTCAGCAACACCGCCTGAGGGGAAGCTTCGCCGCCGCCGTTACGATAGGCCGGGGGCGTCGGCAATTCTCCATCGCGGCCCGCCAACAGCTCGTGTATCTCGTCGATACGCGACTTTAGCTCGGCAACTTCTTGGTTCGAAAATTGCTGCATGTGCGGATACCCCATGGGGGCCACAACCATCAGGCTGGAACGTCACGCTTCCGACTGGACGATCCCGCAGCATAAATGATCAGCAGCAGGATCGGATACGATATATAGACTGACAGCAGCGAATAGGGTCGCGCCAATATCTCCGAAAACATGAACTTCTGCAGATGACCGAAGATGGCGATCAATTGCCAGCCGGTGATCCAGTAAGGCCAGAAGCTTTGCGTTTTCAGCGCGATGAACCAGAAGCTGAGCAGCACCAGTACATCGATCACAAAGATATTCAGTTCAATATCGGTCCAGGTCGGAAAGGGTGACAAAGCACTGGTGAGAACCGAAGCGATCAGGGCGGTGTAGGCCGCCCACCGCTCCAACGGCCCGCCGCGTCTGATCGCGACGGCAACCGTTATGAGCAGTACCAAATAGTAAATCGCCACGGACCACATTGTGGCTGTTAACCCTTCCTGATGATCAAACGGCCTGCGCGAACGGAACGACCGCGACTTCGGTAGCCGTCTGGTCGTTGCTGCCTTCGTCGACCAGCTTGGCGCTGGCGGGCTTCACCCCGGCACCAAACATGCGCGTTCCCAAGCCCACTTCCTTTTGCGTTACCGTCAGCGCGAGATGCGCGTCGGTGAGCAGCTGGCGGACTTCGCCAGCGGCGGCGAGCGCATTGGCGACCTTGGACATCGCGGTCTGGCCGACGATCGCCGACATATTGGTGTCGCGGCGCGCGGTCGGCAGCGTCGCGGCGAGCTGGGCGATGCGGATCATCGCTTCGTCGATGGCGTCTTCGGCCTGGTGCAGGTCGGCTGCGATTTTCTTGGCGGCCGAAACTCGTTCATTCAGCATGTTCTTTTTCCTTGAAAAAGAATGCTACCGGTTTCCCCCCCGCAGCATTCGGTTCGAACGTCAGGTCATCACCCGACCAAGTCCGACAAGGATCGAATAGAGAGCGGAGAAAGCCAAAATGGTCGCAAATGCAATCAAAATTGGCCAGATAATCCTTTCCATCAACCCATGCCGGTTGGCCGGCTGGGACGCGGTCGGAAATGGCGAACCGATGTCGAAAAGTCGCCGCAACGAACTGCGCCCCGGCTCGGCATCGGGGGCCGCGGGAGCGTCGCCTAGGTCGATCAATTGATATGTCAAAGGCTGATAAGGGGTAACATGATCGAAGACACCGTTAACCGCGAGGATACGGGCCGCCTCTATCCGACTGGAAGCATTGAGTTTTTTTAAAGATCGCCGCACTCTTTCGTCCACCGTATGCGGCGAAACATTCATCAGGCGGGCGATTTGTTTGGAATTTTTGTGCTCATAAACGTGCCGCAACGTTTCAATCTGCGCGACAGACAGCAGGCTGATGTAATTGTCGGGATCGCCGTGCACGGGGTTTGAATAGAGCATCACGAGTCGAAATCAAGTTTGGTGGGAGCAACACATAACCGGGCATGGCCCAGTCGAAACGGAAGATTTCCCCCAAAAATGCTCGCTTCGCGGCGATTGGCGCCCTTCGCACTCCCCCGACTGAGTAGCAAATTATTTTTTTGGATATAAATTATCAGAGGTCTGACGACTCGGGCGTCCCTGCGATCAGTTGCGCCGTTCGACCAGCCCGCGCGCGATCACCTGCGCCTGAATCTCCGCCGCGCCTTCAAAAATATTGAGGATACGCGCATCGCACAGCACACGGCTGATCTCATACTCCAGCGCATAGCCGTTGCCGCCGTGGATCTGCAGGCTGGCGTCGGCGTTCGACCAAGCGGCACGCGCCGCGAGCAGTTTCGCCATCCCGGCCTCGATATCGCAGCGCTTGCCGCTATCCTTAGCGCGCGCCGCCGCGTAGCTGAGCTCGCGCGCGGTGACGAAATCGACCAGGCTCATCGCCAGCTTGTCGGCGACGCGCGGGAAATGGACGATCGCCTTGCCGAATTGTTTGCGATTGACGGCGTAGTCCAGCCCCAGTTCGAGCGCGCGCCGCGCGACCCCGACCGCGCGCGCCGCGGTCTGGATGCGCGCGCCCTCAAAGGTGCGCATCAGCTGCTTGAACCCCTGTCCCTCTTCGCCGCCCAGCAGCGCGTCGGCGGGCGCAACCATCGCGTCGAATTGCAGCGCATATTCGCGCATGCCGCGATAGCCGAGCACCTCGATTTCGCTGCCGGTCATGCCGTTGGCGGGAAAAGCGTCGCTCTCGGTCCCCCGCGGCTTGGGGACGAGCAGCATCGACAATCCGGCATAGCCTTTCGCATCGGGCAACGTGCGCGCCAGCAAGGTCATCAGGTCCGACCGCGCGGCGTGGGTGATCCATGTCTTGGCCCCGTCGATGACCCACGCTCCATCCGCATCCCGCCGCGCGCGGGTCTGAAGCGAGCCGAGGTCCGATCCGACATCGGGTTCGGTGAAAACCGCGGTCGGCAGTATCTCGCCGCTCGCGATCCGCGGCAGCCAGTGGGCTTTCTGTGCGTCGGTGCCCCCCATCGCGATCAGCTCGCCCGCGATCTCCGATCGCGTACCAAGCGATCCCGCGCCGATCCAGCCGCGCGACAATTCCTCGGTAACGAGGCACATCACTAGTTTGGAGAGGCCGAGCCCGCCGAACGCCTCGGGGATGCAGACCCCGAACGTGCCAAGATCGGCCATCGCCTGCACCGTGGCGTCGGGGATCAGCTTGTTAGCAAGATGCCAGCCATGCGCGTGCGGCAGAATCTCGGCGTCGGTGAAGCGGCGAAACTGGTAGCGGATTGTGTCGAGATCGGCGTCGTGCAGCGTCTCGCTGGGCCAGTGACCGTCGGCGAGCGCTGCCGCGATTTCCGCCCGCGTCGCGGCATGGTCGGCATCAAGCAGGTCGCCGCACGCCTCGGCCAGCGTTCGCGCCGCCGCGCCGAGGCCCAGGTCGGCGGGCCGGAACATCTCGTTCTGCCCCATCGGCAGGCCGCCGACGAGCTGGCCGATCCCCTCGGCAAAAGCGAGCGTCGCAATCTTACCGTCGAGCGGATTCGCGCCCTGCCCGGCTTCGCGCCAATCCAGCACTGCGCCCAGCGCCGCGACCGTCGTCGCCACCCACGCAAAGCCATGCGCGGCGCGCTGCTCATGATCGATCGGCCGATCGGCCGATCTTGCGGCGAGCGCATCCGCCGCGGCGGCGCGATAGGTGTCCGCCGCTTGCAGCGCTTGCCGCAAATCCATCAAGCGGCGCGCTCGAAAATCGCCGCGATGCCCTGCCCGCCGCCGATGCACATCGTCTCCAGCCCGTAACGCCCGTCGCGGCGCACCAGCTCGCGCGTCAAATTTGCCAGGATCCGCCCGCCGGTCGCACCGATCGGGTGGCCGAGCGAGATCCCCGAGCCGTTGACGTTGAGCATGTCGAGACGGCTGTCGTCGTCGCTCCAGCCCCAGCCCTTCAGGCACGCGAGCACCTGCGGCGCGAACGCCTCGTTCAATTCGACCAGATCGATGTCGCCCCAACCAAGCCCCGTGCGCGCGAACAGGCGCTCGACCGCGGGAACCGGGCCGATCCCCATGCGGCTGGGGTCGCAGCCCGCCGCCGCCCAGCTGTGGAACCAGGCGATCGGTTCGAGCCCAAGCTCGTCGAGCTTGTCCTCGGCGACCACAAGACATGCCGCCGCCGCGTCATTCTGCTGGCTGGCATTGCCCGCGGTCACCACCGCACTCGGAATAGTCTTTGCCTCGATCGCGCGCAGTGCGCCGAGAGATTCGAGCGTCGCATCGGCGCGATAGCCCTCGTCATGAGCGAAGATCACCGGATCGCCCTTGCGCTGCGGCACCGCGACCGGGACCAGCTCGTCGTCGAACAGCCCCTTCGCCCACGCCGCCGCGGCGCGCCGATGGCTGCCCACCGCATAGGCGTCGGCGGCCTCGCGCGTGATGCCATAATCCTTGGCCAGATTTTCGGCGGTCTCGATCATCCCGCTGATCACCCCGAAACGCTCGATCGGCTGCGACATCAACCGCCCGCGGGTCAGCCGGTCGTGCAGCACCAGATTGCCCGCGCGCACGCCCTTGCGGACATCGATGCTGTAATGTTCGACGTTCGACATCGATTCGACCCCGCCCGCGACGACGACATCGGACATGCCGGTCTGAACCATCATCGCGGCGTTGGCGATCGCCTGCAGCCCCGACCCGCAGCGGCGGTCGAGCTGATAGCCCGGCACTTCGAGTGGCAGCCCGGCGGCGAGCCACGACCAGTGGCCGATGCTCGGCGCCTCACCATTGCCATAGCCTTGCGAAAACACGACATCGTCGACGCGTGCCGGATCGATCGCGGTGCGCTCGATCAGCGCCTTCAGCACCACCGCACCCAGCTGCCCCGCATCGAGGCTGGACAGGGCGCCGCCGAATTTGCCGACGGCGGTACGGATCGGGGCAACGATGGCGGCGCGGCGCAGGGTCATGTCATTCTCCAGGTTTCAGGCAATGCCGACGATACCGGCATCGATCAGCCGGGCAATCTCGCCCGACGGCAGCGACAGCCGGTCCGCCAATATTTCTTCGCTATGCTGGCCATTGCGCGGCGCGGGGCGCGGCGGCTGGCGCGCGTCTTGCGGCAATGTCGCAAAGGCACCCGCGGCGGGATAGGCGAAACCGCTGGGGTTGTCGGCCTGCCCAAAGATCGGGTTGCCCGCGACCAGCGCCGGATCCTGCACCGCGTCCAGCATCGTGCGATAGGGCGAATGGACGATGCCGCCCGCATCGAACGCGGCGGCGAGATCGGCGTGGCTTCGGCTAGCGATGGCGCGTTCGAACAACGGGTAGAGCGCATCGCGATGGATGAAGCGCAGCCCGTCGTCCTTCGCAAAGGACACCCCGCGCGCCGCCTCGACCGCGGCGATCGCTTCGCCGAGACCGAGCGCCGCGACCAGATTGGCCCATTGCCGCGGCGTCACGACGACGATCATCGTCCGCTGGCCATCGGCAGTCACAAAATCGCGTCCGAACAGCCCATAGACCGCATTGCCCAGCCGCGGGCGATTGGCGCCGCCGTACAGCACTTCGGCCACGCCGCCGAGATTGGCGACGGTGCCGATCGCGACATCCGACAGCGGCACCCGCACCTCGCCGCCTGCGCCCGTCACGCTGCGCCGCTGGATCGCGGCGAGGAGCGCAAAGGCGGCATAAGCGCCGCTGAGCAAATCCCATGCGGGCAGGACATGGTTGACCGGTTCAGGACCGGTGCCAGTGAGCATCGGATAACCGACGCTGTTGTTGACCGTATAGTCGAGCGCGGGCGAGCCGTCGGCCCAGCCCATGATGCGGACGGTGATCAGGTCGGACCGTTCGGCCGCCAGTGCCGCATGCGACAAGAAGCCGCCGACCGGAAAGTTGGTGATAAATTGACCCGTTGCGCGCACCAGCGCCTGCAACAGCTCGCGCCCCTCGGGCCGCCCCAGATCAAGCGCGACCGACTTTTTCGCGCGGTTGAGATTTTCCCAATAAAGCGAGTCATTGCTCTCGGTCACCGGCCAGCGGCGAAAATCGGGGCCGCCGCCGATCTGATCGACGCGGATCACCTCGGCGCCCATCTGCGCGCAATAGAGCCCGGCGGTGGGTGAGGCGACGAAGGACGAGGCTTCGATCACCGACAGGCCGGTCAGCAGGTCGTACATCTGATGCTGATCCCCTCCGTTACGTCGCCGAAACCGTTATGTCCGGGCATCTGGCTTACCCCGCGGCGCGAGTCAAACCGGTCGCCGTGGCTGCGGCGGCTATCGGACCCTAGATAATCGGCAATTCGTTCGTCGACTTGATCTCCGACAGCGCCACCGTCGAATTGATTTCCTGCACCCCGGGCAGCTTGCTTAACTTGTCGAAGAAAAACGCCTCATAGGCGTCGATATCCTTGGCGACGATGCGCAGCATGAAGTCCATGTTTCCCATGAGCACATAGGCGCCGAGCACCTCGGGAAAGGCCGCGATCGCGGCGCTGAACTCGTCGAGGTTGGCGCGGCCGTGGGCGTTGAGTTTCACCTGCGCAAAAATGTGCGCGTGCAGCCCAACCTTGCGCCGGTCGACCACCGCCACCCGCCCCTTGATATAACCGTCGCGTTCGAGGCGATCGATGCGCCGCCAGCAGGGCGACGGCGACAGCCCGACGCGCTCGGCCAGCTCGGCGGTGGTAAGGCTGGCGTCGCGCTGCAGCTCGCGAATGATATTCTTCTCGAATGGATCCAGATCGGTCATTTCAACCCCATTTATTCGATAATGTCGAAATATTAACCGGCATAGCGGCAAAAAGTCGAAATATCGAGCAAGATTGACCTCTGCTCTTCTGCGATACGTGGCGCAGAACAGGAGGCCGTCATGGTTGTGCAATTTTCGGTGCGTTTGCCCGCGGTCGAAACCGTTCGGCTGGAGGACAAAAACGTCGAGCTCGACGGTATCATTGTCGTCCATTCGACGACCTTGGGGCCGGGCGCCGGGGGCTGCCGCCTTTGGGATTATCCCGATCTCGACCATGCGTTTACCGACGCGTTCCGGCTCGCCGAGGGGATGAGTTACAAAAACGCGATGGCGGGGCTGCCGTTCGGCGGCGCCAAAGCGGTGCTGCGCCGCCCCGACGGGCCGTTCGACCGGACCGCGCTGTTCCGCGCATTTGGCCGCGCCGTCGCGGCGCTGGGCGGACGCTATGTCACCGCCGAGGACGTCGGAACGACCGTCGCCGACATGCACGAGGTGGCGCGCGAAACCCGCCACGTCGCCGGACTGGCCGCGGTCGGCGCAGCGGCAGGCGGCGATCCGTCGCCATGGACCGCGCAAGGCGTGTTCGGTGCGATCGAGGCGGGTGCCGCCTTCGCGCTGGGATCGGATCTCAAGGGGCTCACGGTCGCGGTGCAGGGGACCGGCAATGTCGGCGCCGAACTGTGCCGCCGCCTCGCCGATGCCGGGGCGCGGCTGATCATCGCCGATGTCGCTCCCGGCCGCCGCGACCGGCTTGCCACGATCCTCGGCGCGCGCGTCGTTGGTGCCGAAACGATCGCATCGGTCGATTGCGACATCTTTGTCCCCTGCGCGCTGGGCGGGGTTCTCGACGAACCCACCGTCGCGGCGATGAAGGCGAAGCTGGTGTGCGGCGGCGCCAACAACCAGCTCGCGACGCCCGAAGTTGTGGGCCTGCTGCGCGACCGCGGCATCACCTATGTTCCCGACTATGTCGCCAACGCGGGCGGGATCATCAGCGTGTCGGCCGAGTATCTGGGCGAAAGCGCCGCCAGCGTCGCGAGCCGGGTCGCGCAGATCGGCCCGCGCGTGTCGGCGATCCTGGCAGAAGCATCGCGCCGCGACCTCTCCCCCGCCACGGTGGCCGACGAAACCGCCGAACGGCTGATCGCCAACGCAGGACAGCTCGCGGCGTGAGGCATTGTTTCCGGATCGTCGCGGTTCCGGATCCGCAAACGCTGCCGCGCATCATGGGTATCTTTGCCCAACGCACGCTTGTGCCGACAACGCTATCGTCGCAGCTGCGCGGCGGCATGCTCCATATCGAAACCGCGCTCGACGATCTCGACGCACCGACCGCCGCCATCATCGCGGCAAAATTGTGCGAGAGCGTGCTGGTTGCCGCCGCCGTTTGCGAGTCGGAAAACGCAAGCACCGGCGCGGCGGCGCCTGACGCAATCGTCGCCGCGTGAATGCCGCCCAAGTGGTCCGACAGTGGTGAGAGAGGAGTGGCGCACCCAAAATGAAAGTGATGGGCACTCAAATCACTGGGAAATTTATGTAGCGCGATGGTGATTGGTTACGATCGGCCAGATACTGGAGCGATAAATCTGTTTAAATTTACATTTCCACCGAAATTTTCACCTGATCAGCATCTACCCCGACCGCAGCAGCGATTTGCGTGCGGCAGCGGGAAACCACATCTACCGGCAGGTTTCCGTCGCGATCGTCGTCAAGCAGCAACGATGTTGCGACGCCCAGCAAACGAGCCAATTCATCTAAGCGCCCAGCCTTAGGCCGAGCCTTGTCGAGTTCCCAAGCCGATACGGAAGGTTCTGAAACGCGCAACGCCTCAGCCACCTCATTCTGCGTCAGTCCTTTTTCGGTCCTCAGTCGCTGGATGCGCGTACCAAAACTTTCTGCGGCAGCTTCCGTGCTCAACACTCCAAGCGGATTTTGTCGAACGACCGCGCCTTTTAGGGGGGCCGCACTCAATGTTGCGGATGAGAGCAACGAATCAAAATGACAGGCAAAAAGGTGGCCGCTAACCCACCGAACGGTTGCGTTTCGCGATCCCGCATGAGGAACCCTGACATCGACCCGGCCTCCCAGCTTAATTGAGACGTGGGCTTCCACCAGCATTGAATGCGCGCTGATCGCGTGGGCGATCCCTCGCACCCCTTTTTCGTGTCTAGAATTGCCCAAGCGAATACGAACAAAGCCTTCGCTTGTTTCCGGATCGTCAACAAACTCTAAAAACGCATCAATCGCCATGTGACAGCCCTGCTCAATCACCCTGAATCGACACGAAACTCTAAATTTTAAGGAGCATCAACGCTTGATGAGCTCCGATCGATATATCAGAAATTGCGATGGGACGAGTCTCATTCACTCTTGTTAAGCGCACAACAGGCGCTCCCATCGTTTAGCGGATATTTACTCCTGCAATTTAGAGGTTACCGCGAAAGGGGTATCCCATGCTGAAACTGACGAGCCGATCGCTTCTTGCAGTGGTCGCCACATTTGCCGCGAGTGTCCCTGCGTCTGCGTATGCCTCAGAGGCGCGAATCGCAATATCGGCGTTCGTGCCTCTCCGCTGCGAAATGTCTTTCGTGCCAGCGAGCAATATCGACGGCACACTGTCGAATATCGGGATCGTGCAGCAATACTGCAATACGAGATTTCAAATGCGCTTTAGCCATGCGCAGCTCTCACCGGGGGCAATTATAGGGCTTGGAACTACAACTGCCGTGGCCAATGGCAGTTCCACCCTTATAGAATCAAACGGACGTCCTACGATTGCGACTTCTAATCTTTGGTTAGAAAACCACACTATTAGCGATGCCCAGTCTTTCGCAAACAGTGTTGTTATCGAAGTTACGCCAATGGGACTCTGACGGACACTAATTAATCAGCTATAATGCCGAGATAGTGATCGTTACTTCGTCACTATAATTACCCGCACGCGCGCCCGCGAACTGTCCAATCGTTACGTCGATAAGATTCGTGCTAGGTCGCACGGGGTCGGGCGGGCTGAACTCTTTTCTGTCGCGCGTAGTTAGGTCAATAAGCTGACCCGCGTAACTCATTGTATACGGGATCTCCGCCGATCCTGGTCCTGCCAAGACACCTTTGTTTTCGGACCGGAAAGATATCTGATATTCACTGCTGGACCTAATTTGCAGGCCGATTGAACCATTTTTGTTCGGAACAAGCTCTCCGAGCTCTAACCTAGCATTCTGTGGATTTGTCGAACCAACAAAATTGGCTTGGACGCTCGCCATCACCTGGGCCGACACGTTAAACCGAGCAGACGCAATTCCCACGATTTCGCCCGCCGGAATGAAGGTTGCTTCTAAGGTTGCAGCATATCGACCCGACCGACCGGCCTGTGAGCCAGTTACAAAAAGCCGAGGGCTGATTTCTGTCGTCGAGTTGGCAGGCACGCTAACGATTACCGCACTACCGTTGTTCGTGCGGGGATCGTAGATCACGCGACCGAAGTCAGCTTGGTCCACGATGGTGTAGGTCAGCTTTCCACCCTGTGGCCCCACCAGTTCCGGCGTGCCAGAGATACGGGAAATACGAATCAGGCCTGAGCAAGCTTCGTCCCCCTTGTTGCGCAGCCGCAACCGAATGCTTTCAAGATAGTCCCCGCCCTCGAGGGCATTATATCGATTGATTTTGGCTTCGCCCAGTTCTTGCACGTCTATAGCGCAGTCGGGTCGGTCCGGACGGGCCGCAGCCGGCGATGTTACAAATATTGCCACTGCGGCGGCTGTAACCATGCGCAAAATGATCATCGTTGGTTCACCCTGATTTCGCCAATATCTACGAGGTTGTTGCCGTTCTCAGCAATCACGACGTCTTGTTGATACATTGGATCCGTCCCCAATGTTAGCAAGTAAACGCCCGGAGTGAGGCCGATGCCGACCAGCCGACCTGCCCTGTTCGTGAACACCGGAACCGGCTCGCTTTCAGGCTTGTCCTTCAGCTTCATCGTGCCTGCGATGAAGCTAAGGGGCTCACCAGCCATGTTGAGGATTTTGCCAAAGAGCGTCACCGATGCCGCCGATCCAACTTCTACTGCATAGCCTGCAAATAGGGGCGCCTTAAAGCTGAATTGTCCGGTCCCGAGATCGTATCCCAGCGGAAGATCTTCGACATCGACATAGGTCGACGTCCGAATATAGGTAGGCAGATCGGGCACGACCGCAGCACCGAAAGCATCGGTTTCCGACCGAACGCCATTTTCGGTTCGATCGATCAAGACCTTCTTGTCGGCAAGCGTGGGATGCCGAGTGACGATTGCGAAGGCTTCGCGCACCGGGCGTGAGAAGGACAGCTTGCCGCCAGCCAGCACGAGGCTCGACGCAACGGTCACTCGGCTTAGCTGGACGCGTTCCTTGCTGCCAAGATCGGCCGTCGTGAAGATATTATGCTGAGCACTGGCTTCGAACCGGTTAGATACGTGCGTAACGCGTCCAGTCAGTTCGGCTGTGTCGATTTCCCCGCTTCGCCGGACGCCGATCTCGTAACCAGTCGTCCCGACATAGGGCTGCGGCGAGTAGCGATAGTTCAACTCGGCTTCGCGCCGCGCGGTGTCGTAAGTCGCGCGTGCTAGACGATTGCGGCCCGGCGTCCAGTTGACCTGAAAGAACAGTCCGGTGTCAGATTGACCGGGAGCCTTCGTATGACGCCCGAAAACGCCCACCGCCAGAGTGGAATTGATCGAATAGTTGACGCCCAGAAGCCCCGAGGTGCGGGTGCCTTCGCCCTCAATATTTTCATAGTCGCCTGACAGGTTGAACGACAGCCGCGCATTGTTGAGCTGGGCACTGGCCGACATCCGCGTTCGGGCGGCGCGGTCGACGACGTTGCCATTCAAAAGCGCGATATCGCCGATCGTCGCGAATTTGTTGCCGACATATTGCGCGTCAGCGCGCAGTGACCAGCGCCAGTCACGGCCGAAACGGCCCGAGTTGGAGTAACCTGCTGAAGTCGCATAGCCGAACCCGATACCATCTCTTTGGCTGGCACTGGTTTGCAATCGCCATGTGCCGATCGGCGACGCCCATACCGCAGTTCCTCCGACTGCGCCGCCCTCTCGATCAGCCTGCGCATCGACACCTGCGGTTAGTGTGTCTGAGATGCCGTGGCGAACAAACCCGCTGAACAGCCAGTCGTTAGAATAGCGGATGATGCCATTGCGCGTTTCGGACCGCGAACCGGCAGCTGCCGAAAAGTCGGTTTCTCCTGGTGCGAGGAGGTCAAAATCAAAGAAATTATTCTGTGAAATGATCTGTTCACGACCGGTATCGTCGCGGATCACGAGCTCGAGATTATTCGAACCTTGATTAAGCGGAAGGTCGCGAAGGTCGTAGCGACCGCTGTTGAGATAAAGTTCCTGAAAAACGAGCCCGTTGACACGGATCTGCACGGTCGATGGGCGCTCGAGATCGAAGGCGGTTTGTCCGATCGGCCTGAAAACTCTCGTAGGTTCCAGCCCATAGAAGCGCTCTATCGACACGCCGGCCATTCGCGGCAGGGCTTGGAGATTGGTACCCCGTATGCGGAGATCGCCGGCGGTCAGACGCAGCAGCCTAGAGACATCGTCATAGATTAACTGTGATTCGATGCGACGGAACGGATTGACCGCAGCCTCGTCATACGCTTGGCGCGTAATGAACGCGAACCCATCATCGCCGAAGAGTCGACCGCCGAATTCGAGCGTGCCGCTTAGCGGTTGGCGACCGCGGTTCGTCCCGGATCCGCTCTCTATAATATGGCTGTAGGACAGCGCACCGTTCAAAAAAAGCGATACCGCCTCAGGAGTCTCGATGGCGCTAGTATCGGTCCCCTGCCCGGGGCTGATATTCAGGATGCGTCGGTTGCGCGCTTCGAGCAGAGTCAGCACCTGCAGTTCCTGGAGGCCCGGATCGTATCGAACCTGCAAGCCACCCACCGATGCCGTTTCGGGAGTGAGCCTTCCGTTCAGGGCGCGTTGGCTCAGCGCACCCGCCGCATTGGGCGTCACGTCCGATTGCAGAATTTGTACTAGCCGTTCAGCAGGGAAGCTGACCATTTCTCCCGCAAAATCGACCTGAATATCCCCGACATAACGCCCGTCGAGTGTCACCGGTAAACTAATGGAAACAGGTGACCGCACTGTCGGCTGGGCCGGTTCACTTAGCGCGGGCGCCTCCGCAACCGGGGAGACCGCCGCTGGCTGGCCAGAGGCGAGCAAGAGGGCCGGCTCAAGCGCCTGAGCGAAACTGGCAAAGCTGACCATCGATATGGCTCAGTAGCCGGCGCGCGCGCGGACGCGCACGGTCGCCGACGATAACACCGGTCCCTTGCGAAATGGCAATGTGAATTTTCGATCGGTGCCGGGAAGCACCAGCGGCATGCTGACCGCTTCTAGGATTTCCTCTTCGTTGAGGATCGGTAGCTCCACCTTTTCGCCGCTGGCGGACATGCCTTCGACCAAATATTCGTAATGATGAAGATAAAGATATTTGTTGCCGTCGTTGCGGAGCGTCACGTCCACGCCAGGAACATCGATCCGCGGCTCTTTCGAGCGGACCGCAGGATCGGGCGACCGGGCAGGATCATCGAGTGCAACGGCGGACACATTGGCCGTCGTAGCGGCAGCAGACACGATTGATGCCTTGGCGTCTGCGCCTCTAGGCACGGTGTGCATGGCGACATCAAACGCGAATACAACCTGAAGCTGTGCGCCATTCGTCGCCGACATTTCCAGATCGACCGGAATTTGGCGCACCGTAAGATAATAGGATCGCGAGCGGTCAAGAGTCGGATTGATCGGCTGGGCGCGAAAGACTTGCACACTGTTTGGTTCAATCACCCCTTGCGGAGGAAACAACACAAAATCGTCATCGGCCGGAACGCGCACGACGTCTCCCGCTTCGTTCGCGACGCGTTCGGCGATCGAGACTTCAACAGTCTGACGAACTGAGGAGCTGTTACGGACGCGCACAGCTGCACTTTGACCCGGCTGCGTTTCGATAAACAGTGGCTCGACGGCCAGCGATTGAGCCTGTGCCGCCTTAAACGGCGACACGGCGAGCGCTGCTAATAGCAGCGCGAATCGAAACCAGGAATTCATACAGCCCCCCGAAACTTTAATTTACGCACCGAAACAGGCCGGGGGTTTTTTGCCCCCGGCCTGAGCCGTAAATTGCTTAGCGCAATTAGAACGCGACGGGCGTCAGGGTCAACGTCACCGTGTCGTTGTAGGTGCCGCCGAGCAACGGAAGGGCGCCCGTGACAGTCGAGTAGGTCAGCTGAGCCGACGCGCTGATCGGAGGCAGATTGTTACCCAGCGAGACGGGCGTCGATGCGCCGATAGCCGCGGTATTCGCGCTGCCGAGGTTCTGGACGGCAACACCATAGTCGATGCCCGATGCAAACTGGGTATAACCATTGGCCTGCAGATTCTGCTGCGAAACCGCATTAGCTTGCGAGTCCAGCGTGTTGAGGCGCAGATAGCCGTTCTGCGAAGCGATCGAAGCATTGAACTTCACGTTGCAATAGATCGATGCGGTGTCGGTGACGGGGGTAGCAGCACCGAATTCGCCCAGCGCGCCGAACTGCACATTGTTTTCATAGTCGCGGATTTCGCAAACAGTTGCGCGGTTGCCCGAGAATGCAACGGTAGCGCCGTTTACGGTGGTGGTTTCAGCGGCCATCGCAGGGGTTGCTGCAGCAATCATAGCGGTGGCGATAAGAATACGCTTCATCATGTGTCTTCTTCCTACTTTGCGGGATTAGTCCCGGCTTTTAAAAACGGCGCATGACGCCGCAATCTACCTCCACCCCCCAAAAGAGCGGAAGATCTCCCATTGACGTCGATCAATCCCCGCTGACGCGGATCTCGATGACATCGCGATATTGGCCGCCCAAAAGCGGCAAAGTCTGGTCCCAAGCGAGGTTCAAAGACCCACTCGCTTGGTAAGGCACCAGACCGATCGAACCTTGCGCTGGCGCAATTATTTCGGTGCTCTTTACCGAAAACACGCGAGCACCCTCGGTATCGAGCGCGAAGGACGCGCGATAAGGCACGAAATTGGCGAACCCCGGAAAGCGAGCGTCGCGGCCAAGTTTCGTATGTTGCAAGCCACCATTCAGCGACCGCATTTCAACATTCATTCGCTGGTTGCAGTCCACCATAAACGGCAGCGCATGCGCGCCAGCATTGTCATCGAGGATAACATCGACAGATCGACTCGAGAGTGAAATTTCGCATTTCGGACTGACCTTGCCACGAATGGTTAGCTCCAATGACATTGACGACTGGTCAATGGAGTGCGCCGATGCCGGAGTCGCGACGCCGATGGATGCCGCCAACGCGAGCGAAATGCCTCGCCTCAGGCTCATACATTTGCCGTTAGATTTGCCCATCCCAGTGTCGCCCAAACTATGCGAAACCTAAACACATACAACTGCAGAGCGAATACTGCCAAACTAGTGGCAGAATTAGCATTTCGTAGTCATTTTGGTGTTTAGAAACCGCCCCCATTGCACCTTTAATTAAAACAACATTGTTTCAACTTTGGCTGCGACCCCATCGGCAAACCTGTCTGATTCGCTCGATGAAAGAGTCTTTAAGATTTGCGCACCGATCTGTCGAGTCGGATCGGCGCTTTTCAACGACTTGAGGGTGCGAAATTGTATCATAGCGGGTCAGATCGGCGACTGCACAATCTAAAATTGATGTCCTTCTGCAACATAGGCATTTGAAATATAAGACTAATTTTGACAATCTAGCAATGTTGCCAACTTTGCGTTGGAAAGTGGTGTGGCAAGCGGAATTCTCGCATTTGTTAACCAATTTTATCAACAAGTTAAGTTCACCTATGTGGCCATGTTAAAGGTCTTGCCCTTGAAAAGGTCCGTAGCGTGAATTTCGACTAAGTAGAAATGAGGAAAATATCGTCGGATGAGAGGCTGGCGGGCTGAATTTACGGGTTCGATGGAACCAACGTTGAGCGCTCAGAATCAACGATATCGCCGAAAACCTGTCTATCTCAACAAACAGTTGAGTCTTCGGGCCTCTGATTGGAGAATCTCTTCCGCTCGCAAGTGTGATGCCAGCATCTCCAAAACGACGAGGTTCAACAGCGGTGAGCGACATAAGTGTGGGCATGCACACACCACGCTCCAGGAAGGCCTACGGTATCCTGATTCCGTCGATCGTCGACATTTGGCATAGCAGTATGCAAGCCGAAACAGTTGGCAATAGACGCATCTCGCAGGCGGCAACGACTCGAATCAGGTGCGACGCACGCCTTCTTCGCATTAGAAGGAACGACAGTGCCCGGCCGCCATCGCCCGACGACCGGCCTCGACAAGAAATCGTCGTCGCCGCGCTTGCAGTTCGGCGACGTAGCCGCGCTCCTAGCGTAGCTCGATTATCTTCGAATGAATCCACAAAAGAGGCATCTGTCAGCAGCGAATTTGGTTGCCCTTGCTCTCAACGAAGCATTTGGATGCGCCCTCCTGCCAAAATGACTTGCTGCAACTTTGCCGACTCCCGCGACCCGGAGAGTTGCCGAGGCACTGCATTGGAATATGGCGGAAAGGTCGCGTCTGGCTGGCGCGGCCTTTTTGCGGTGTTGCGTTCAATCATCGTCGTGCCTTGTGTGGATCAGCACGGCCAACACGCACAAAACGACAATACCAAATGCCACAAGGCCGGCGACCAGAATATTGTCGTCCACGACGGTGCTATCCTTCGCTGGCGCACAGCTTCTTTTACAAGAGGGACGGCGCTCCATCTGCAGGCTTCGCCTTCCGCGCGAACCACGGATCATCGGTGCGCTCGACCACGAGCTGGCTGGCAGGATATTGGGTCACAAGCTTGATCGCCTCCTCGGCGTCGGCGCGCAGCCAGACGTCGTGGGCGTCGGGGGGAAGGATGACCGGCATTCGGTCGTGGATGTCCCAAAGTTCCTTAGTCGCATCGACCATGACACCGGTATAGGCGTCGCCCCATTCGTCGGTCGGGCGCCACAGTCCCGCCCAGGCCGCAAGCGGCTGGTCGGCGACGCGGATCCAGGTGCGGGTCATCTTGCCGGGCTCGCCCTCAGCCTCGGCGAACGACGTAAACGGGATGAGGCATCGCTGGGCGGGGTCGGTGAACCACTGGCGCCAGATCGTCCACAACTTGTCGTCGCGGGCGTTGTTGGTCGCCGTCGGCTTGTTCGGCTTGCCGGTGCGCTTGTTGAGCGAGTGGCGTGGGAAGCCCCAGGTCATCTGCTGCAGGATGCGTTGCCCCTGGTCTTCGCGCACGGCGATGCCGGGATATTGCGGATAGACATCGGCGGGCGCGTTGAAGCCATAGGTCGCTGGCGTCCCGAACAGGCTCGCCATCTCCTGGACCGTGCTCTTGTTGGTGTAGAGATTGCACACGCATGCGATCATGCCGCGCCCGCGCGGCCTGTCAATCGGCAACCGGCCAGGCGGGCGCGCGTTCGCGATGGGAAGGAGACATGACATGACTGCCGAATATGATGCTGCCAAGACCGCGCCTGTCGAGCGCGTCGCCCGGGTGCAGGCCGGGCATGCGCTGAGCCGCAACGCCGAAGGCGACATGGGGTCGGCGGGAGCCGCGGTCGACGACCTGTGGCCCGACTACGCGCCGGCGGCGCTTGCTGTGCTGCGGACGCTGCGCGAACCGAGCGGCCGCATGCTTGCGGTGGGCGACGCCGAGATCTGGGACCGCATGATCACCGCGGCGATCGAGGACGAAAGCCTCTCGGACTGAGCGGCCTCTAGCGCCGCCGCCGGAGCTGGCGCTTCCACTCGATGATATCGGGCATCGGCAGCTGGCGGGTGTGATCGACGTCCACCAGCTCGAGCGTCGCAAGCGTCCGCTTCCGCTTGGCATAATAGCATTGCAGGCAGCGCATGCGTTTGCGCACTGCGGGCAGGCGGTCATTCCACCGTTTGCGCTCGAACAGATACCATAGCGCATGCGGATCGAAGATACCGACGTTCCCGCACGGGCACGACACCTTCACCGTGTGATGCCGACACGCGACATCGAACAGGCTGCTGATGGGGTTGACGAGGGTCCGACTCATGACTCGACAAATGAGAACGAAAGCGGAACAATGAGCAAGAGGGATTCGAGTCGGAGTTTGAACGATGGAAGTGATCGGCCGCACATATCGCGGGCTTGAGATATGGGACGTCGATGACGTTGCGCCCGCGATCAGGGACGAAGCGACGGCTGCCGCGTTGGCCGTGCTCGATCTCGAGGGCGTATCGCCCCTGGAAGCCCGCGTCGCGCAATTCACTTTGGAAGCAATGGACGACAAGGGCGTGCTCGACAGTGCCGACCCCTCTGACTTTGGCCTCAACATGGCGCATCTGAACGCTTGCCGCGAGGCGGAAGGCGCCGCGCGCCGCGTGATCGAACGGCTCGCCCCCAACCGCGCCGAACCCTATCTCATGCTCGGCGTGGCGGAATGGGCGCTCGGCGAATGGCAGGCCCACGACACGGACCCAACCAAGATATGACACCGGGACATAACGGGAAGCCAGTGGCCGACCGCATCGCCGACTATCTGGAAGGCAAGGCGGAGCGCTTCAACGATCGAGCAGAGCGGACGGGAGATATCGATTTACGCACACGCGCCTCAACGCTGAACGCTGCGGCCTCCGACATTCGCGCCCGACTGTTTGACGACTGACATGCACCGTGTCGACCGCGATTATCTCAGCACCTGCATCTATGTAGCCATCAAGACGATGCGCGCCGGGAAAAACGGCAAAGCGAAGCATCCGGTGCCCGAGCTGCGCGACGACTGGAATGTGCAAAAGCTGGTCAGCGTCGTTCTGAACCAGGTGGACAATGACAGTATGTTTGTCTGCCGCGCGGGTCCGTCGCCGACCGATCTTGCCTACACGCCATCGCACCAGCCGCCGAAATTCGGTATCGACGAACCTTGGCCCGATGGTATCAAGCCGCAATGATCATTTCTCTGTTGCTTGCCGCGTCCGTCGTTCCTGCCGGTCAATTGTTCGACTGCACGCCAACGGCGGTGTGGGACGGCGACGGACCTATCTGGTGTGCTGAGGGGGCGCATATCCGCTTGTCAGGCATAGCTGCGCGCGAAATGGACGGGACGTGCCGCCCTGGGCATCCTTGTCCCGCGGCTGACCCTATCGCGGCGCGCGATCATCTGGTGGCATTGCTGGGCAAGCGCAGCGGCGTTCGGCCCACTGGCCATATATCGGTGCGCGGTCCGACGATGCGCTGCCGCTCGGCAGGCGGCGCTGGCGGCAATCGGACCGCTGCCTTCTGCACCTCCCCGCGATCCGGCGATATATCATGCGCGATGGTCCGCGACGGATATGCTGCGCGATGGGATCGATATTGGCAGGGACATCGCTGCCAATGATCGAAGACCCGAATTGGCGCTCGCGAGCATTCGCAATCGAATATTGGATGCTGACGATCTTGGCGGCGGGCGCGCTTCTCGCGAGCGTGCAAATCGCTGACTTTCTGCTATCCGAGGTCTAACGCAGTCAAATGACTAGACGCACGAATGCCCATGAATGGGAAATGCACCCGGAGCTTCTGACATCCATTCGCTCACCTTGGGAAAAGTATCGAAAGGTCGATTGGAACTTTGCACGGTATGAAGACGCCGTTTTCACCCGACCCTGCGATCCCGAGGCGGTAGTTTATTCAGCACTCGACTTCTGTGTCGCCGTAGTAGCGTTACGCGACTGGACGAGAAAAACCTTCACACGCGATTTGCGCACCGGCGGGAAAGCCCTGCCATCGGTTCTGGCATCTGTTAGTGAGTTTCCTGCGCTCGTGGCACAGCGGGTCCCATGGCAAGCAGCAATAGAGGCGATAGCCAACACCACAAAACATGCGGAATACCGCGACACGGGCTGGCCGATGGGGTTGGCCCGCCCCAGCAGCTTCTACCCTCAGTTTCTCCAGGCCGAACATGAAGCCTGCAAAGACGGACTCGAGCTGTTCGCGTTCATGCACAAATACAAGGACGTGACTTGGTGGGACATCTCGTTGCGCCAGCATCCGTCTGAAGAGGCGGAACCAGGCTATGTTGCGTTTGGAGATGTGCTCGACCAATGGGCTGGAATCTTGAAAGACTTGGGTTATCAGGATGACTAGTCAATAAAATCGTACATGACGGCAACGAAAGATAATCGGCTGGCGCGGTCCATTTTCACCGGGCGCGCTTTCGGCCTGCAGATTGGGAACTTGTGGCGGTCCCGATCGGGACCCTTCTTCAACGTAGCAGCTCCACTCTCTGGATCGAAGCCAAGCGGCTTCGCACTGGCTCATGGAAGGCGACGCCGAAGTGGTCGGGACGTGGAAAGCAATTGTGGTCCAAATACCGCTATTCTCTAACCTCCACTTCGGCTCCAGAATCGTCGCTTTCTGTCAGCGCCTCGCCGTCATCTGCGCCGACTTCGCCTTGTGCGATTAGATCAGCAAGGTTTACCGCGCGGACCAGCGAGCGCTTAATCTGCGAGGTGAAAGCGTCCTTTGCCGGCGCGTCTTGATACAAGATCGCGTTCTGCAGGCTGGAATGGCTTGTGCCTTCGACCGTCACCAGTGTCGGGCGGAATTCGCCGGGGCGGGCTGGATCGGCTTCCAGCCGATAGGTCATGAAGACGATATTCACTTGCGCGTTCTTCACATCCGCCGAACGGATGAAGTCCGCGCGCGCGACGATATAGCGATATACCTGTTCCGGGATCACCGCGACGATCTTGGACTTCCAATGATGGTGGAAGTAGCCCTTCCGGATCAGTTGCGTAATGTAACGCTTATATACGTTATCCCAATTTAGCCCATAAGTTGGGCGTTTGGGCAGGTCCGTCCCGGCGCGGATTGCCTGATAGGCCGGGAAGATTGAGCCGGTAATGTCGATCGCCTGAAGCTCCACAGAGAGGAACCGGTCCACTTCACCGTCATCTTGAACGTCGGCAATGACGAAATCGACATTGCCGAACCCGGCCATTTTCACCTCCGGCGCAACCATGGGGTTCTTGGGCGCGTCGCCGGGCCAGCAATGCGCGACAACTTCCGTCAGAAAGTCGACTGCATAAAAGCGTTTTGGGCAAACGAAGATCAGGTCTTCCGCCGGATCAGGCTCGCCGTCGGGCCGCCGCCAGAGTGTGCAGACAGGATAGGGTTCGTTGGGAAGCTGGGTGCTACGTTTCGGGCAGCGGGTTTTGATGTAGGGGCAAATGAAACCCGTCGCGGAAGGATCAGCCCCCTTCCGCGCCGTTTGTCCCAAAATTTCGCCGACTATTGTTTCCGGATCACACGGCAACCGCCACCCCCTCGTGTCCATGAGCAGCGCGCCCCGGCGCCAGCGTCATGGTATCGGAGAGGATAAGCGATTCTGCAACCCTTCGACCGAGCAATGGGGGAACCGCATTGCCGACCTGAACATACTGCTCGGTCCGACTTCCCTGAAAATCGAAGAAGTCCGGGAAGGACTGAAGTCGTGCCGCTTCGCGAACCGTGAACGAACGGTCCTGGACAGGATGGATATATGCACCCCAGTGAATGTCACACTTTGTCAGGACTGTGCACGACAGGTCCGTCTTGCGGGGGCGACCATAACGCTTTGTATGATCGCTGCGCTTCGCCTTCTGCATCCCGGACGGAAGCAGTTCGCGGGGGATGTCTCGCCACGATCCGCCCGGCGGAATGTGTTTCATGCGGTCTTCATTGATCCGCGCCAGCCGGCCCGGTGCGTGATTGAACAGTTCCCGGCAATCACCACGCAGGATCGCTTGGTAGCCGTTCTTCGGACTCGAAGCATAGTCGCGCGGAACAATCGCGTCGCCATTACGGATGACGGGAAGGTCGGAAATGGCATCCCAAACGGTAACGAAGGGTTCAAGGTCGGGACCGTGCGTCGCATTCGGAAAAAGGATCGGCGCACCCGTCCGCGTGGCAATGAAGAACACGCGGCGGCGCTCTTGCGGGACGCCGTATTCTTCAGCCTTCAATACGCGCATTTCAACCCGATAGCCGAGGGCTTCAATTTCCGCGAAAATCTGACGGACGATCGCGCCACCAGCAATTGATGTGATCCCGGTCACGTTTTCCATGACCAGCCAGCGCGGCATGATCCCTTCGACTATCCTCAGATATTCCCTGAAAAGACCCGCGCGCGGATCTTGTGCGCCACGATGATGGTTATAGACTGAATACCCTTGGCAGGGCGGACCGCCTACAATTACATCAAGTTCTCCCTTCGCGATCCCAGCCACATCCAGAAGCTGTTCCGGCCTAATTTTCTGAATCGGCCCACCAATAAACGTGGCTTCCCGGTGAGTCGCCGCGAAGGTTCGCCCAGCAATGTCGTCAAAGTCTTGTCCGGCCAGCACATGGAACCCGGCTTGCCTAAACCCTTCCGACAGGCCGCCCGCGCCACAAAAGAGGTCGATTGCGGTCAATTCGCGCCTGTTCATCGCTTTCCCCCTCTACCGGCGACTAAGGTGAGCGATTGCTCTTGATCTTCGTTTCCTGCACGTTGAAGAAGGTCGCAGATCGCACGGCGGCCTAGCCAAGCTTTCGAAGCCTTTTCCCGTTTTGCTAAGGCAGAAAGCTGGACGGCTTCGTCATCTGACAGGTTCACCGTGACCCGGTTCTTCGACGCCATTACATCCCTCGCAAAGCCGCAAGGTGCAGCACTGTGCATCACCGTATGCAATGAAATGGCCCAGGGCAAGGGACAATGTCTCCAATTTGATGTTTGATATTGATGAGAACATATCATGAACATGCTTATGCCGTCAAACCGGCAAAAGACAGGAACTGCTCATCATGACCGGCAGACTGAAGGTAAGATAAAGCCCGTCGCCCGCGTCTTTCACCGGCTGTGGATAGCCGGATGCCGGTCGACGTTCGATCCGTCGCGTTTGAATCGGAGGATAAGCTAGGTCATCCCATAAAGCTCCTATGATGTGTGAAACGGGCGCCATTCCGGGCAGCGATCGAGCGACCTACTCTTCGAACTGTCTTCAGAAGATAGGAGCTAAGACCCTTACGTTCGTCATCAAGCGCGAAGCGGACCAGCAATCGGTCCGCTTCGCGTGACTAAGACAGGGCGATATCAGGCAGCCATCGCCCGGCGACCTGCCTCGACAAGATATCGTCGTCGCCGCGCTTGCAGTTCGGCGACGTAGCCGCGCCCCTCGCGTAGCTCGATTATCCGGCGAAGGAGGCGATCCGTCGCGACATCGATATCTGCGCGGCCATCATGGCACCGACGCCAGCGTGCAAGCAGCCATGCGACGCCAATCGTATCGCTTTCGCAGGCTTCCTGCACGGAGTCCCACTTGCCCGCATAAATGAGTCCCGTGACCGCGAATGCCGGCGCCGTTATCTTGGCCGGGATATCGAGCGCAGCCAACACCTCGGCCAGATGAATCGGCTTCATCTTGAACCCGCCGGTCACGATGCGAGCGAAGTCGAGGTGGCGAGCAGGATCGTTGCCGCCGAACGACAGCCAGCGCCAGCCTCGAGGAAGGGTCAGGCCATGCTTGTATGCTGCCATCATGATCAGCGGAATGTCGTGCACCATCCCCGCCCAAGTCACGAGCTCGGCATCTGGCCAGGTCTGCAGCAGCTGGAACAGGCCGGCCACGATCGCCCGCTCGTCATGGTCAGGCTGGCTCAACGTCACGAACTGCGCGATGTCCAGATTACCGTCGGCATGCTCGGTCAGGACCATGACAGACGCGGTGACGATGGTCTGGAACACCCAGCGCGGACAGGTGAGCGGATCTTCGCTGCGCGTATAGCCGCGGCGCGCAGGCTGACTGTTGTCGTTACCGGGGCTATACCGCTCCGTGGCCTGGTAACGGCGATGGCCGCTTTCATCGATGACGGCGGACTCGACGTCGAGCACAATATAGGAGCGCGGTCGGCGTTCAACGCCGATACGGGGTTCGTATTTCATAGATATTTCCTTTGGAATGCGCGGCAGGCTCGGCCCGCCGCGGTGTTCAGTGGTTTTGAGAATGATGGGCGCTGGCACCGGCCCCGATTATTTGTCGCTGGCGCGCGGCTGGGACGTGTGCGTCTTGATACGCGTGCGCGTCTCGGCGGCGACACGTTCTATGCGGGCCAAGGCTCGACAATGTCCGCCCGCGATGTCGGAGGGCGCTCCCGCCAGACATTCGAACGCGCCATCGCTGCCCAGCCGGATCGTAACTTTCCCGCATTCCGACACCAATATCACCGGCGCATTGCTGTCGCCCGACCAGGGTCGGCAGCGAAAGATGTGGATCAAATGTTGGTTGCGCATAACTGCCAGATACTCACGCGGCCCGGACTTGCCGGTGTGGGCCTGACCTTCATAAATGATGTCCTGGTCCCGCTCCATCGCGCGGAGAACCAGTTCGCACAGGATGCCGCCGTCGATCGCGCCACCGGTGCCGAATTCAATTGACGGAGTTAGCTTGTAGTCCGCCGGGAAGCCCATTTCGTGGCGCAGAGCCCAGGCGTGTTTCTGGTGCCGCAGCGCCTGTATCGTGGTGTCGTTCATGCTATCTTCCTTACTCTTGGGTGACGGCCGCTTTGGCCGGAGCCTTTTTCCGCTCTCTCACGGTGCTCAATCACGCCGCATCGGCGGTGGCTTGCGCCTGCCGGCGCCATTCAATGGCCGGAGGCCGTCGATTTACCGGATCTTGAAAATTGGAGGCTAAGCCGCTTAATGAAGGAAGAGATTGCGACCTCACCTTCGCGCGAAGCGTCGCGGCATAACGACGCTCGCTGGCCTCGCTGCTCGCGCGACCAGAGCAGCGAGGCCCTCTCGCTCTATCGATAACGGGTGTGCCAGCTGAGCTGGTTCACGCGCGGTGTTGCGCGGAGCTCGGCATCGCGCGCGAGCCACAGAGCCTCCGCCTCATGCGCCGCTTCGGCGATCTCGCGCCACCACACCTTCTCGCGCGCATCCCAGCGATAGCCGCGCGCCTTGAGGAGATGGCGTTTGTCGAACGGCGCAGCCGTCGCCTCGATCCGCAGCGACGGCTGCGCGGCCCGCGCAACCAGCTCCGCCATGAGCGGGCGCTCGCCGTCCGGACGATGGGTCAGCAGATGCGCGAGACTGATCACATCGGCGTCCGCCCGATGCCCGGTGGTGAAGTAGCCAATCTGCATCAGGAGATGACCGAGCTTGGCGCCATCGAATCCGTGCGCCGCCCAATCAATTTCGCGCATCGAACAGGCCCAGGCATGCCCCTTGATCCCGGGCAACAGGCGTTCAACGATTGGGGCATCATAGGCGGAATTGTGCGCGACAATCAGGTCAGAGCCGCCGAGCAGCGCTTCCCAGCGCGGCACGTTCAGGCCCCTCCCCGCCACGTCGTCGTCCGATATTCCGGTCAGCCGCTGCACCTCGGCCGGGATCGGAATGCCGGGATCGCGCAAGCCGCGCCGGGTTTCTTCGACAGCACGCATTTCTCCAGCGTCGTCGACCAGCACGACCGCGGCGGCGATTTCGATGACCTCGGCGGTCTGGACATCGACCGAGGTTGCTTCCGTATCGACGATCGCGATGCGCCGTGTGGACCCGATTGGGGGTCCGCTATTCACAAGTTCGGAAATCGGTCGCATGCGGCGGAGGATGCGGACATCCTCGCGTGACGCGCAGAGACGTAGCGCCGCCTCGAACGAGGCGGCGGCGTTATGGGTGGTCATGGATTTTCTCCTGCTTGCTTACCGCCGAGCGGAGGCGAGGCTTTTCCTCCCCTCTTCACCCGGCTGCAGGAGACGCAGTCGCAGCAGCTTTTCCATCCCGGTCACATGCGTATGCCGTCAGACGGGAAACGGACTTTTAAGTTCGAATGCCGATAAGCGCGCGGACACCGAGGAGTTGGACGACAAGCAATGGCTATGGACCACCGATCATTCGCACCGCTTTCGAGCGATCACGTCAGCCCCACCCTCAAGATGCTGGAGGCGGACCGAGAGAGTGACAATCCTCGCTATGCGATCCACGAGCCGGAAGCCGCCTGCACCGGTTGTCCGATCGCTGTGTGGTATTTGGCGGGCGAAGATCTGGAGTGCTTCTGCCCTGCCCTTCATCAAGTCGTATGGGGCGGCAAAAGGGCAGCGATCAAGCTTTGCGACGCCCGCGAGCAGGAAATCGTACAGCGCAAAACCCTAGGGTGAGCGGCGACAGAGCCTGAATGGGCTCGCCTAAGAATCATGCCGAAATGGCAGAGACCACAGTGACGCGAGCCGGTCGATCAAGTCCAGATTGTGCCTACCGTCCAAAATCTTTGTCCGGCGGGAACGGGCGGACGCCCTCCTTTGGCCGTATTTGGTCAGGCTTTCGTTCACCTGGCGAACCCAATGCGCTGGATGCATCCGGCATATCAAGTCGCCGTGCGCGGCGCCATCGCGCATCATGCTTTTTGCGCGCTTCGGCTGCTGCCACCAGTATCTGTTCGTAGGACGACAGCCTTTGCCGAGGCGGCAGAGGGCTATTGGACGGTTCGGCTACACGAGAACGACCGTCTCCGGGAATACCGACGCCGCCACTGACTGTCGCCGATCGATCGGGTGTGACAGCAGATATTTCATTGGATGGTGCAGGCGACGGCAAGCTCGAGGAGACCGGACCATTCTGGGTTTCGGTTGCCGACCGCGCCTGACGTTCCAACGCGGCCTGCACCAAGGGCTCATTTGCCCATGCCCCGACAAGGTCGCGAATGCCAGGAGGCGCAGTTTCTGCCACCGACCACGTGTCGCCAACCTTGCGGATGCTGCCCGGCGACGACCTGCAGTATTGCGAAATTTGGGACATTTCACTCCTCTGCCGCTGCAGAATTTCCTGAACATCGCGCTCGAGTTCCGCCGGCAGAATTGCGGAGGGCCCAAGTCCATGACGGCCAAGCGTAGATGAATGCCACACCGGCTTTCCGTTTTCGCTCGGAATGTAACGCCGCGTCTTGCGAAGCTCCTGCAGCAAATTACTCCATGCACGCTGGTGCTGCGCCTGGTGGGCCTCCGCTGCCGCCGTAATATCTGCAGCAGTTCGGCGATCATTTCGATGGCGCTCGGAGAGAGCGGCGCGGCGCGCATGCTCATCCATAGCCTGCACACGCGCGGCCTCAGAGGCATCGAGCCGCGATATATCCAACTCAAGTCCGAGCCTGCCCGTCTGGTATGGCGCCACTTTCGCCCCGAGCAAAACCGAGCGACCCGCTTCATTGGCGGCAGCGGCGGTGGCAGTGGCAGTGGCAGTGGCCAGCCGATTCTGATCCACCCGCTGGCGTATAGCCCCGAGCTGGGTCACCGCCTGATCAATGCCTGTGCGGCGCGCTTCCAATAATATCCGCTGCGCCATCATCCGTCGGACGGTGGCCGCGATGCTCCGCACGTTGGCGCTGCGGCTCATTGGCACGTTATGAGCGGCCCGTGCCTCGATCACCTTTCGGACACTGACAGCGCCCGACGCAATGTCGCGGACGATTGCGACGTCCGGTAAGGGGCGGCGACGCGAGGGAATAGTGACCGCGCGAATACGTCTCGTAAGTTTGGCGAGCGTATCGCGCTGCGCGGCAAGATTGCGCCGTCTCGCCGCGATCTCGACGCTACGCGCCAGCAGCGCGGTTTCACGCTCGGCTAGGACAAGTTTTTTGGCGGTTCTGTCGGTCGCGACGCCCAATTCATTGAGCTTCACAATGCGAGCGTTGCTTTCGATTACCGCGACTGTTTCGCCGCGGTCAAATGCCGCCATGCGTTGCGGCCCCACCCGCTCCTGACGCTGGGCATTCAAACCGCGCGCCTGATAGCTGAGATGCGTGAAGCGTGTTGCTAGGCCCGCGTGGCGACAGGCTTGATTCATATGCGCCGCGCAGAGTGCGCGCAGCCGGAACAGGCCCGCCTTGTCGGTGAGACCGTTGACCTTCTCCTCCGCGAGGTCCCACTGATAGGATGCGGTGCGTTCGCAGGGCCGGGTCGAAAACACGATATGGGCGTGAACATTGCGCTGATCGCTCAATTCGTCCGGCGCATGGAGAGCGGCAGCATAGGGCAAACCGAGCCGACCAAAAGTTCGTTCGCAGAACTCGTATACGAACGAACGGCGCTGCCCGGCACTCAGTTCATGCGGCAAGTTCAGCACCACACGATACTGGACCTTGGCGTTGGCCCGATAGCCTTCCTCGACGGCCTCCAGCATGCGCCAGGCCGCTTCGATTTCTTCGACGCTCTCACCCATGTTGCTGATCGGATGGGCCAACTGAACATCGCCCTCTTCGAGCGACCCATCGCGAAAAATATACTCAATGTGGGCTGCGGCAAGGCCGGAACGCCAACCCTTCGAGTTGAAGCCCTTGTAGGTGACGTTCATATAAAGCGCGACACGGCCGCGAGCATCGATCAGCGGGGTCTGATATCGACGTAGCGGGCGAGCAGCGGAAGGCGCCATTTTCGATCTGCTGATTTTACGGTCGGATGCCGATCTGAATGGCGGGCTTTGCATCTTTACCCGAAACGTGCGCCCCCATCCCGGTGCAATGCTTTCGGCAAGCTCGCGCTGCAACGCTCGGTCAGCGATGGCGTAAGCTCTTTCGGCCCCGGCCTCGCGCCTGCGGCGCATCGTGGCAACGCGATTGATCGCGCCTGCGATCGTCCGGTCCGTTGCCCTCAATCGGCGCGCGGTGCGGTCTGACGCCATGAGAATTGCGAAGGCCCGCGCATCGGCCTGCGCCATTACGCCATCTTCGCCGATCAATTGCATGCTTTGCGCCATTTTGCTCACTTGAAAGAAGGGGGTGGGACGAAAGCCATGGGCCTGTTGACCCCGGTCAACGTTTCTTTCGCACTCCCACCCCCCTACTTCTCTTCCTGTGCTCAATTTCGATCTGTCACTCCGCGGCCACTTCTTCGGCGGGGAGCACTCCATTCGGATGCTGAACATCCGGGAATTATGTTGAGTGAGCACGTCAACAATTGCGCAGTCATGGCCGATCTCCGGCGCAGCGATTTCATAGCGGATGCGAGTGCCCCCCGCTGAGCGGCGGCGTTGCACTATCCATACCCCTCCCGTTCGATCACGAACGAGGAGAAATGACTTGGATTATGACCGCGAAGAGATGCGCCGCCGGCGCGAGTATGAGGAAGCACTCGCCGCCCAGAAGAAGCTGGAGGAAAAGCTCGCGAGCTTAAAGCGCGCCGCCCGGACGGCCAAGGGGCGCCTGCTCTCGTCTACCACGAAGAGTGAGACATGGCACCGGATGTCGCTTGCCTGGCTCGATCGAGAGGCGGGCTATAACGGGGAAATGGCATCAGCGCGCGTGTACCTGCGTGGGCTTCCGTTCCAAGACTATGTGCAGGCGCTTGCGCCGTTCGCCGAAGGGATGCCGGGAGCCTCCAACCTCGCGATCGAGGTTGCCGCGGTTGCGGCAAACCTCTCCGACTGGACCGTCAAGGGCGACACGTTTCTTCTTGAGCGCGCTAGGCGCGACTATGCGTCAGAGAACGCATCGTTCGCGGCTTGGCAGCGCGAGCATCCCGAGCATGAAACCTGGCGTAAGAAGCCGCCGACCCGCGGCCAGGGCTTTCTCATCACGCGCATCACCGCGGCGCAAGATGTCGAACCGCCGGTTCGGATGAATCGCGGCGAGGCGCATGATTGGATTGCCAGGCACGGCGGCAACCCGCGGCTCGCCGACGAGGTGCTGCCTTCGGCGACAAGCCTGAACCCGACCGACCAGAATGACGACGATGCTGGCGCGCCGGTCCTTGGCGAAGAGACGGTGTGATGACGGATATCCTTGACCAGCCCCGCGACATCAGCGTCGGCGACCGTTACCAGCGGTTCAGCGACTACGCCCACCTCGTCGAGATTATCGAGATCGAAATCGAGGTCATCCAGCGAGCCGAAGCCGAACTGGAAACCAACCAACAAGATGCGTCTAAGATTTGGGACTACATCGCGACGCATGCTGCCAATCTTGAAGCCTTGCTCGGGGCGCAGGAGCAATGGCTTGCAGATCAAGACGCGATCATCGGACAGGAGCTGAAAGCCCTGCGCGCCGAAATCCGGAATTTACCTTCTCTGCTCCATATAGACGGAGAATCGAGCACCACATGAGCTATATCTCCGACCTCATAAACAACGTGCAGCAGGCGGGCATCGACCCCGCGATTCATGCCGGCTGCGCCGTGCGTCGCGGTTGGGACTATTGGGAGCCGCTTCGGCGAGGTGGTGACAGATCGGCCCCGTTTGCTTCGAGCCGAGCTATCATGAACGCAACCACCAAACCTGATACAGACGGGACAGGCATGGCCCGTATAGCTCATCGCCATCTGCTCGATGACTCGCAACTGCCGCCTAACATGCTGCCCATCTTGGACGTGGGCATGACCGTCCAGGAACTGCTCGCTGGCATATGGCGGCAAAGCCTCGTCCGGCCAAGCGACGCGGGCGATCCGATCGGTGACAATCCGTATCTCGTTTCAAACTGCCATGGCATCTGCCCGTCATCGCGCTATTTGATGACTCTGATCGGTCACCCACCCCGTGATCTCGCCCTATGGTTTGATGAGCTGCGTCGGCACGACCCCGACTTGTTCCGGCTGGTTCTGGCCAAGAACTTCAAAGCGGCACTCACATATGACCCTGACATTGTCAGTTACCCTTGGCCCAAAATGGTGCGCAAGATGTGGCGTGATGAGGAAGCTGATTATCTCCCTCCATTCCATACAGCCGTTTTGTATGCGGAGCTGGCCCGCACGGCCATGAACCATGCCGGCCTCGTCGAGTGTGCGTTCGATGGCGAAACCGAACTCACCACCAAGAAGCTGCTCGACCGCGTCGGCACCAGTTTCGGACCGGGGAAGACGGTCGCCGCCAGTCGCGCCATCAGCTACGCCCCGTTCCAAACGCTGGCACTCGGGCTGCCAGATAGCATTATCGAGGCTGAAGACATCCCAGCCATGGAGGCGTGGGTGCAGACAGCAGCGTCGCATATTGCGCTCGTCGCAGGCGAGCTAGAGGGCATCGATATTGCACCCTCAACGGAAGTTGAGGCGAATTCCCTGCGCGCCGGTTTTGCAGCGCACCCGCAATTTCTGCCCGAACCCCGCAAGGGGAAAGGAAGCTCGATCCAACCGCGGCGAACCAGCATATTCTGGGGGGTCGCCTGGCGGCTTAACGCCGCGGTGCGGCTGCTCGAGATAGCCGAAACCGCCCGCGAATGGAATCGGTGTTACCGACCTTCCGGCCCCCAATTGCCCGTTGCGACTAACTTCCGTAAGGCGAACCCCGTGGCCCGCGCCATCACAGCCATCCGGTTCCGCTGGACCGCCGAAGCGAGTCGGCCCGCCGCCAAGGCATTGCTGGGCGAGGTTCTGTCGAAGGCAGAAAAGAAGGAGTTTCGGTTTGAGGAGTGGCTCCCCAAGCAGATCGAGCCGTTGACGATTGACAACCATTTAGGCGCCAAGTCTGGTCTTTCGCTTCAAGAGAAAGCTCTCGCGGAGATAGGCGGGCTGCCGAAACCCGGCGAGCTCGGTTATTCTGCGCGCAGTCAGGCGCATCTGTGGCTCGATGATGTCGGCGACGATATCGCACAGTATCTTAAGCTTGAGAAAGTGGCTGTGCGCGAACACAGCAAAGCGCTGCACGGCAATTCGCTTCCCTTACGGCAACGCCCCTCAGGGACACCACCAGAAATCTTGGCCAAGCTCGCCAAACAACACGGGATCAAGGCGCATCACGGAGCAATTGGCCACAATCGAAAATCGCCGCTTCCGGGATCTCTGATTGGAATGACGCCTTTTACCGCGGCCTCTATGGGCGCTCAGTTTGAAGGGCAGCGCGTATCGCCACTATCAACGGATCCAATGTGGGCGCGACTACTCCGCACGAAGAAGAAGCCGTAACAGTCTGGGTGCCGCTCTAATCGGCGGCAGCTAGCCATACAGCATCCGCGATCAGCGAAGCACTTGCGCCAGATTCGCGAGTGCCCCCCGCTGAGCCAGAACCTTGACATCGGCACGACCGACGCATGGGTCAGTCTTCTTCCTCTTCTCACCAACCATCGGCCACGACGCAGTCGTTGTCTTCGATGGCTGCCGCGCGAACAAAAAGCACAGAGAGGCTTGTCACGACGGCCCTCGGCGATTCATGGTCAACATTGGATGCCGAGGTCGCACTGATCGACCGGCTGTTCGGGTGCGAGATTGCCGCCCTGTTCGAAAGGGAATGAATCATGATAGCAGCAGGGGCATCGTTCGAGGGCAAGCGCGTCGTCGTCTATGCGAGGGTATCGACCACGCGGCAGCAGAAGAACGACATCTCGCTCCCCGATCAGATCGCGACCGCCGATCGCTGGATTGAGGAAAATGGGGCAACGCGGGTGCGCGTTTTCTCCGAGGCCGGCAGCGCCATCACGGACGAGCGTCGTGCCTTCCGCGAAATGATTGCGATGGTCGATAGCGAGGGCCGGCCGGCAGATATCGTCCTCGTTCACTCCTTGTCGCGCGGCTTCCGAAATGCGACCGACTTCATGCTATATCGCGAACGCCTGAAGCGCCGCGGCGTCAGGATCCTCTCGATCGCCCAGAACTTCGGAGACGACCCCGCCTCCGATATGGCCATTGCGATGATGGCGATATTTGATGAATATCAATCTGCGGAGAATCCCAAGTGACCGGCCCCCACTGAGTGGCCCGGACGGAATGTTGGTGCAATGACGCCATCATCGCCAGTGCTGGCCACAGGTGAAACGAAGCGGAACCGGAGGGCGATACTGGATGCCGAAGTCGCACTAATCGACCGGCTTTTCGGCGGCGAATTCGCCGCCCTGCTCGAAAGGAAATGAGCCATGGTAGCGGCAGGGACATCGTTTGAGGGCAAGCGGGTCGTCGTTTATGCCCGTGTGTCGACCACGCGGCAGGAGAAGAACGATATTTCGCTCCCCGATCAGATCGCGACCGCCGATCGCTGGATTGAGGAAAATGGGGCAACGCGGGTGCGGGTCTTCTCCGAGTCCGGCAGTGCCACCACGGACGAGCGTCGCGCCTTCCGCGAAATGATTGCGATGGTCGATAGCGAGGGCCGGCCGGCAGATATCGTCCTCGTTCACTCCTTGTCGCGCGGCTTCCGAAATGCGCTCGACTTCATGCAATATCGCGAGCGCCTGAAGCGCCGCGGCGTAAGAATCCTCTCGATCACCCAGAACTTCGGAGACGACCCCGCCTCCGATATGGCCGTTGCGATGTTGGCGATATTTGACGAATATCATTCAGCCGAGAACGCCAAGCATGTGCGCCGCGCAATGCTCGCCAATGCGGTGCGGGGCTACTGGAACGGTCAGACGCCACCGCTCGGCTTCCGGACGTTCGTTGTGCCGCAGGACGGGGGCAAGGACCGCAAGAGGCTCGAGCATGACCCCGAAACAGTCGATCTCATTCGGTGGATCTTTGACACCTATCACAATGGCACTCCAGAAGGTCCGATCGGCCTCACGGTGCTGGCACAGTTGCTCAACGATCGTGGAGAGCGGCTGCGGGGGAAGCGCTTTAGTGTCTCTAACGTCCACGGAATTCTCACGAACACCGCCTACATCGGTTACGTCCTCTTCAACCGACGCAATTCGCGCACAGGCGAAGCCCGGCCCGAGAACGAATGGGTGCCGATCCCGGTGCCTCCAGTCGTCAGCGAGGACGTATTCTACGCCGTCCGCAAACAGATGGCCGATCGCGATCCTCGCATGGGAGAGGCCGCGGTCAAGACCAATACCAATCTTCTAACCGAGCGCGCCACGTGCGGCTGCGGTGGCGATGGCTGCGGCGCCGGGATGATGACCAGCACCGGCAAGTCCGGTCGGTATCGCTATTACGCATGTTCGGCGCGCGTGAAACAGGGGCCCGACGCCTGCCCAGGCCGCCGCATTCCGATGGAAGCGCTCGATGACATTGTAGTCAACGCGGTGTCCGAGCATCTGACTCAACCTGAGCGACTGAGCGCTTTGCTCCAGACGTGGCTCGATCGCTCAGCGACAGCAGTCGCTGAGCGTGAGACCGACCTCAAGCGTCTTCGCGCTCGGTTGACCCAGCTTGAGGGCGAGAGTGCCCGAGTCATCAAGCTCGTGCGCAACGAGGTTCTCAGCCCCGATGACCCACAGGTTGCGACCGAGTTGGCCAATATCCGCGCTCAGCGCGTCAGCGCGAAAGCTGACATTGTCGTGCTCGAACGCCAACTGGACGCGAGCGATCGCCGGATAACGCCTGCTGTGGTTGCAGAGTTTGGCGAGTTGCTGAATCGCAAGCTACGCGGACCCGACAAAAAGGTGCGTCGAGAATACGTCCACCTGCTGGTGGACCAAGTGGAGGTCGGTGATCGTGAAATCCGCATCATGGGGCGAAACGCTGCTCTCGAGCGCGCAGTGATCGCTTCGCAGACGCCTACGGCCCCAGTGCCCAAAGCTGAACGGAAATGGTGCACCCGAAGGGATTCGAACCCCTGGCCTCTGCCTTCGGAGGGCAGCGCTCTATCCAGCTGAGCTACGGGTGCCAATAGAGCGCGGCCTCTAGCAAGACCGCGCCTGCGCAGCAATGGCCTATCGACCGCGGCGCGGCGATGTGCGAAGCGGCGCCATGGGCATGGGGAACGCCGCGTGAGCGCATCATCCGAACGAAGCTGGCCGATGGCGGCCGACCTGTATGGCGAGATGCAGCTCGAGGCGCATCCGCCCGCCAAGCGCCGCTGGCGCGACTATCTGCCCGGGGTGCTCGTCACCGCGATCGCGGCGCTCGCCGCCGCCTGGCTTGCCGACCATTATGCCGCTCCGCTGGTGCTTATGGGGCTGCTCATCGGGCTGGCGATGAGTTTCCTGTCGCAGGACCAGCGTACCCACGCGGGGCTTGACCTGATGTCGCAGACCGCGCTGCGGATCGGGATCGTGCTCGTCGGGGCGCGGATCACCGCCGACCAGCTGGTCGAGCTCGGGCCGCTGCCGTTCGCGCTGCTCGTGCTGATCATGCTGGCGGTGATTGTCGTGACGGTCACGACCGCGCGGCTGTTTGCGCAGGACCGCCACGCGGCGCTGCTCGCGGGCGGCGCGACCGCGATCTGCGGCGCGTCGGCGGCGCTCGCGCTCTATTCGCTGATCGGCGACAAGCGCGTCGATCAGGCGCGTTTCACGCTGACCCTGGTCGGCATCACCGTCGCCAGCGCCTTTGCGATGACGCTCTATCCGGTGCTCGCCGCCGAACTTAATCTGACCGACGCGCAGGCGGGGTTTCTGATCGGCGCGTCGATCCATGACGTCGCGCAGGCGATCGGCGGCGGCTTTTCCTTCTCGCCGCAGGCGGGTGAGGTCGCAACGATCGTCAAGCTGACCCGCGTCGCACTACTCGCGCCGATGCTGATGCTCGTCGCGCTGTGGCTGGGGCGCCGCGGTGAAAGCGATGGGACGCGGAAAATCCCGTTCCGGCTACCCTGGTTTATCGTCGGCTTTCTGGCGGTCGCCGCGCTCAATTCCCTCATAGCCATTCCCGTACCCGTTCAGGACGGTGCCGCAACGGGTGCGCAGGCGCTGCTCCTGCTCGCAATCGTCGCCACCGCGATGAAGGCGCGGCTGCATCTGCTGCTCGATCAGGGGTGGCGCAGCTTTGCGCCGATCGTCGTCGCAACGCTGACCAGTTTTCTGTTGTCGCTGGCCGCTGCGCTGAGTTTATGACGGCGTGGCGTCATGCCAACGCGTTGCAATCAAAGAACGTCGTCATTGCGAGCGAAGCGATGCAATCCAGGGCGGTTGACACGACTCTGGATTGCCGCGTCGCCTTCGGCTCCTCGCAATGACGACGGCGTTTAACTCTTCGGCAAGGCCCAGCTGACCGTCAGCTGCGTCGCGCGGCGCGGGATGTCGAGCTTGGCCTCGCTGAAATTGACCTTTTCATTCGGCGGCAGCATCCGCACCGGGGGCTTGATCGTCCAGCTATAGACGATCGTCCCCTGCGCATCGCGCAGCTCGGCAAGGATCGGCGGCACCCGTTGTTCGCGGTCGGTGGGGTTGATGATCACCCCCGATGCGGCGAAATAGATCGTCCCGTCAGCGAGTTCGCGATGATCCTGATTGGGAGGCAGTTCGATTACCAGATCGGGCTCGGCAGTCATGCCGGGCAGCCCCAGCCCTTGCGCCCAGCTCGGCAGGCCAAAATAATACAGCCCGGCGGTCGCGGCGACCATCAGCGCCGCGGCGCTCGCGGCGATCAGCGTCCAGCGCTTTGCCGGATTGCGGCGCGGACGGCGAAACGGCAGCGGCGCTTCGTCAACGATCGTCGGGGCCGGGCGCGGTGCCGGATCGGCGGCAAAGGCTTGGGGTGGTGGCGGCGGCTCGGCGACCGGCGCCGGGCTTTCGGCAAAAGATGGCGCGGGTTCGGCTGTCGGCGCCGCGACCGGCTCGGCCACGGGCGCCGCCGCCGCCGCCGGATCGATCTTCGCGGGCTCCTGAAACCAGCTGTGGCGGCAACTGGCGCAGCGCACAGTGCGCCCGGTTGGGCCGATCGCCGTATCGGGGACGACATAACGTGTGTGGCAGGACGGGCAGGCGAGGATCATGGTCCCCTTCTAAACACGCTGATTCGCGGTGTTGCAAGCGCCGCGTCGCCGCGGGGCACCCACTCCCCGCTTTACCTGACACTATAGCCGTGTAACAGGCGGGGTATGAGCGCCGCCGCGCCCCTGTTTCGTGCCATTCCGCCAGCGCTAGACGCGGCGCGCGTGACGCCATGACGGATGCGCCAAGCCCGCGTCCCGGCGGCGCAATGGTCGAATTCGACGGCGTCGGCCTGCGCTACGGTCCCGATGCCGAAGTGCTCTGCGACATCAGCTTTAACCTGCAACCCGGCAGCTTCTATTTCCTCACCGGCCCGTCAGGCGCGGGCAAGACATCGCTGCTCAAGATGCTCTATCTGGCGCAGCGACCGAGCCGCGGCATCGTTCGCCTGTTCGGCGAAGACCTGGTCAATATGCCGCGCCCGCGGCTGCCCGGCTTTCGCCGCCGCATCGGGGTGGTGTTCCAGGATTTCCGCCTGATCCCGCACCTGTCGGCGCGCGACAATATCGCGCTGCCGCTGCGCATTGCGGGGGTCAGCGAAGAGGATCTGTCGGGGCCGGTCGGCGAAATGCTGAGCTGGATCGGGCTGGGCGACCGCGCCGACGCGCACCCCGCGACGCTGTCGGGCGGCGAACAACAGCGCGTCGCCATCGCGCGCGCGGTGATCGCGCGCCCGCAGCTGCTCGTCGCCGACGAACCCACGGGTAACGTCGATCCCGAAATGGCGATGCGGCTGCTCGGATTGTTCGAGGCGCTCAACCGCCTTGGCACCACCGTCGTCGTCGCGACCCACGACATCCACCTGATCAGCCGGATCGAAAATGCCCAGATGATGCGGCTGGAAAAGGGGCGGCTTGCTGATCCCACCGGCGCGCTGCGCTATCCGCCGGCGAACAGGGCGTGATCCGGACATGATCATCCCGCGCGTCCCTGTCCAGCACCGCCGCCTGCTGCCCGACCACCGGCTGTCGGGGCCGACGCCATGGGTCATCGCGATCCTGATGATGCTGACCCTGCTTTCCGCCGCCGCCGGGGTCGGGCTCGCGCGCTCCGCCAATGCGATCGGCAGCGCGATCGCCGGGCGGGTCACGGTGCAAATCGTGACCGCCAACCCGGTGACGCGCGCCGAGCAGGCCGCGGCGCTACGCCGTGCCGCCGCCGCCCAGCCCTTTGTCCTGTCGGCGCGCGCCGTCGGGCAGGAGGAATTGCAGGAGACGCTCGGCCAGTGGTTCGGCAGCGCCGAAGGCGATGATCCCGTACTGCAATCGCTGCCCCTGCCCGCGCTCATCGACATCGACTTTGTCGGCCAGAACCACAGCAGCCACATGCAGCAGCTGCGCGCACTTGTCGCCGCCGAGGCGCCCGGCGCGCGGATCATTCCGCATGCCGAGTGGCTGGGGCCGGTCGCGCGGCTGATCGGATCGCTCGCGTGGATCGCTGGCGGGCTCGTGTTGTTGATGACGCTCGCCAGCGCCGCGGTGGTGATCATGACCGCACGCGCCGCGCTTGGCACCCATTTTGCGACGATCGAGATGCTCCACCTGATCGGCGCCACCGACCGCCAGATCACCCGGCTGTTCCAGCGCCGCATCGCGATCGACACCGCCTATGGCATTGCGCTCGGCACCGTTGTCGCCGCGGCGATCCTGCTGCTGATCGGCTGGCAATGGGCGGGGATCACCTCGGGGCTCGCCGCGACCGCCTCGCTCGGGCCGACCGGTTGGGCGCTCTTGCTGGCGCTGCCGCTATTGGCTATCGCGCTCGCAGCCCTGACGGCGCGCCAGACGTTGCTCGCCGCGCTCAAGAAGATTTTATGATCAAGCGTTTGGTTTCCCTTCTCTTCCTGGCCTGGGTGCTGGGATTTGCGTGGTTCGCGCTGCTGCCGCCACTCCCCGCGCCTGCGCAAAAGACCGATGCCATCGTCGTGCTGACGGGCGGACCGGGACGCATCGACCGCGCGCTCGAACGGCTGGAAGCGGGCGATGCCAAGCGGCTGCTGATCAGCGGCGTCGCGCGCGAGGTCAAACCGCGCGAGCTCGCCGCGGAATATAAGCGCCCGACGGCGCTGTTTGATTGCTGCATCGCGCTGGGGTTCGAGGCCGAGGATACCCGCTCGAACGCCACCGAAGTCGCGACCTGGGTTGCGCGGCGCAACTATAAGACGGTGCGGCTGGTCACCACCGACTGGCACATGCGCCGGGCCGAATATGAAATCGGCCGCGCGATCGGCGACAAGGTGACGATCCTGCCCGATGCGGTGCGCAGCGAGCCCAATTTCGCCACCCTGTTTCGCGAATATCACAAATATCTCGCGGGGCTGGCGGGCGGCCTGCTGGGTCTGTAAGCGCAACGCCGATGCGCTACACAATCGCCTTGTTCCGCTCGATCCTGTTCTGGATCGCCTTTTTCGTGATGAGCGCCATCTCGTCGATCGGCGGGGTTGTCGCGCTGCCGATCTCGCACCGCGGGACGATCTTTTTTGTGCGTATCTGGGCGAAGGCGCACCGGCTGTTCTGCCGTTTCCTGCTCGGCCAGACGATTATCATCGAGGGCGAGATGCCCGACATCCCGGTGCTTTACGTTTTCAAGCATGAATCGGCGTTCGAGACGGTCGAACAACCGGGGCTGTTCACACATCCCGCGGTGTTCGCGAAGGAAGAGCTGTTTTCGATTCCCGTGTGGGGGCAGGCGGCGCGCTTCTATGGCCTGATCCCGGTCGACCGCGATGGCGGCGGCAAGGCGATGCGCGCGATGCTGAGCGCCGCGAAAGCCGCGCTCGCCGCGGGCCGCCCGCTGGTGCTGTTCGCCGAAGGCACGCGCGTGCCGCATGGCGAAGCCCCCCAGCTACGCCCCGGTTTCGCCGGCATGTACCGCCTGCTCGGGGTCGATGTGATTCCGGTGGCGGTGAACAGCGGCCTCGCCTTTCCGCCGCGCCGCTGGGTCAAATGGCCGGGCACGATCACTTACAAGATCGGTGAGACGATCCCGGCGGGGCTGCCGCGCGAAGAGGCCGAAGAACGGGTGCGGGTGGCGATCAATGCGCTCAATCCGCCTGAGGCGTTGCTGAAAGCCTGATCGTCGCCCCGCAAAGGCGGGAGCGACGTTTTAGCTAATGTTTGCGCCCGAAATCAGGCGCTGCATCGTCCTGCCCCTCAGCAATGATCGAGCGGCGGATCGCGCGCGTGCGGGTGAACCAATCCTCCAGCTTGTCGGCATCGCCGCGGCGGATCGCCTGTTGCAGGACTGTCAGATCTTCGTTGAACCGCTGCAAGGTCGCCAGCACCGCATCCTTATTCGCCAGAAACACATCGCGCCACATCACCGGATCGCTCGCCGCGATGCGGGTGAAATCGCGGAAACCGCCCGCCGAATATTTGATCACCTCGCTCTCGGTGACCTCCTCGAGCTCGCTGGCGGTACCGACGATCGTATAGGCGATCAGATGCGGCAAATGGCTGGTCACCGCGAGCACCATGTCGTGGTGTGCGGCGTCCATGACGTCGACCTTGGCGCCGAGCGCCTCCCAGAAACTGGTGAGCGCCGCGACCGCGTCGGCGGGTGCCGCGGCGCCGGGGGTGATAATGCACCAGCGCCCGTCGAACAGGCTGGCAAAGCCCGCGGCGGGGCCGCTGTTCTCGGTCCCCGCGACCGGATGCGCGGGGATGACGATATGGCCGGGCAGGACGTTTGCCAGCGCCTCGGCGACGCTCGCCTTCGACGATCCGACGTCGGAGACGATCGCGTCTTTGCCCAGCCCCGGCGCCATCGCCGACGCCGCGGCGGCCATGCCGCCGACCGGCACCGCCAAGATGACCAGATCGGCATCAGTGACCGCGCCTGCAGCATCATCGATCACCGCGTCGCAGAGGCCGAGCGTGCGCGCGATGTCGCGCACGTCGCTGTTGGCGTCATGGCCGGTGACCATCACATCGGGCAGCCGATCTTTCACCGCGCGCGCGATCGACGATCCGATCAGGCCAAGCCCGATGATCGCCAGCCGTTCGACGCGCCGTGTCACAATCAGCCGTTCAGCGCCGCGCGAATCGCCGCCGCTAGCCCGCGCGTTTCATCCTCGGTGCCGATCGTCATGCGGAGCGCGCCGGGCAATCCCTGCCCCGGCAGCCAGCGAACGATATAACCCGCCTCCATCAGCCGGTTATACACCGTCTCGGCGCTCACATCGCCCTCGAACAGCACGAGCAGGAAATTGCACGCTGACGGCACGACGCGCAGGCCATGATTGCCCAGGCTCTCGATCTCCTGCGCCAGCCAGGCTCGCCATTTGGCATTATGCTCACGGCTGGCGGTGACAAATTCCTCATCGCCAATCGCCGCGATTGCCGCTGCCTGCCCGGCGCGGGTGACGTTGAACGGCAGGCGGATGCGGTGGAGCGCCGAAATCACCTCGGCGCAGGCATAGCCCCAGCCAATGCGTTCGGCGGCAAGCCCGTGGATCTTCGAAAAGGTGCGGGTGATGAACACGTTCGGCTGCGTCTTTGCGAGCTCAAGCCCGCCGTCATCCTCGGCATCGGTCAGATATTCCGAATAGGCCTGGTCGATCACGAACAGCACATCCTTGGGCAGCCCCGCATAGAGCCGCGCAACCTCGTCGCGCGACGCCAGCGTCCCGGTCGGGTTGTTCGGATTGGCGAGATAGACCACGCGCGTCCGCTCGGTCACTGCCGCAAGCAACGCATCGACGTCGGTGGCATAGTCGCGGTCATCGGCTTCGACCGGCACCGCGCCGACGCGCCGCGCCGCGATTTCGTACACCGCAAAGCCATAGCGCACGTACAAGATCTCGTCGCCCGCGCCGGCATAGGTGCCCGCCGCCAGATGTAGCAGCTCGTCCGACCCGTTGCCGCAGATGATCCGCGCCGGATCGAGCCCGAATTTCGCCGCGATCGTCTCGCGCAGTTCCGCAGATCCGGGATCGGGATAGCGCGACAAAGCGTCGGGTGCCGCCTGCGCAGCCGCGAAAGCGGCACGCGCCTTTTCGCCGGTGCCGAGCGGGTTTTCGTTCGCGCTCAGCTTGATGAGCGGGCGGCCGTCAGCCCCCGCCGATTTGCCGGGGACATAGGGAGCGATGCCGCTGATCCACGGCTTCGGACGGAGCGTTTGCGTCGTGTCGGTCATGCCGCGCCGTTTAACGGCTATGCGCCCCAAGTCCAGCGTCTAGTCCAGCACGTTGACAGGCTTCGCGCGCCCGCTTAGCCCCGCGCAAACCATGGCCAGCCTGCTCCACCAGATCCAG
>Ga0265296_1000397_pt1 | contig 69998 bp, 66 predicted proteins | sample MunlanPumphouse1_FD_189073 | JGI IMG/M metagenome (GOLD analysis project Ga0265296, IMG submission 189073) | Groundwater microbial communities from a municipal landfill in Southern Ontario, Canada - Pumphouse #1 | ecosystem: Environmental > Aquatic > Deep subsurface > Groundwater | place...
GGAGGTGATCTTAAATAAGCGAAAACAAAATCTTGCGGCAGCCCGTATGCTGCGCTATACTGCCTGGAAAGCAGGACGTTCTTTGCTATTTTCAGCAGCTTCAGAAGTAGTCATGCAGCCCGCTTGAGGTCAATTTGGCAAAAAAACTGCGGGTGCCTAGATAGTTATTACTGAAAAACTCCTGTAGTTGCCCAATTTATTCAGGCCCGATAAATCGGGCAACTACAATACATAGTATGAACAAAGAGGTTTTTCAGCGTTAACTAGATAATAGCTATTCCCAAATTATTGATCAGGTAGCGCAACGCCAAATTTAAAATAAACCCGGCTAAAAAGGCAAAAATAAACACAAAACCTCCGATCAGGCAAGCTACCTTCGCCCCTCTTTCTTTTATGGTAACAAAAAGCTGCGCGATGCATGGGACAAAGAGCGTTATCACTACAAGGCTGACTAAAACCTGCACAGGGTCAAGCGCGCCTGCTTTCCTAAGCATATAAAGCCCGGCCGCGCCGTAATCTCTTCTCAAAAATCCTATAATAAATGCTTCTGATGCCTTCTCGGGTAAATTCAACAAACCTACTACCAAAGGGTTTAAAGCCGACTTTGCCCACTTTAAAGCGCCGATTTTATCAAGCATAAAAAGGATGAATGTCCCCAGCATAAATAATGGCACCGCTTCCTTAAGGTACCACTTAAGGCGGGTAAATGTTTTTATAATAATATTTTTTATTTGCGGCATCCTGATGGGCGGAATCTCTTGAATAAATGGCGCTCTCGAACCGGGTATTATCTTAGACGCAAAAAAACCTACCATAATCATTATGGAAAGTATTACGCCCAGCCAAATTAAAAGAGCATTTATGGATAAACTTCCGAGCATTCCCATGACTACGCCTAACTGCGCGGAACAAGGAATAGCAAGAGTCAATAAAAGGCTTACCAGGATCCTCTCTTTCTTTGTTTCAAGAATTCTGGCGGTCAAAGTTGCCATTGTCCCGCAGCCAAGGCCTAAGACCATAGGTAACACCGCTTTTCCGTTTAAGCCCATCGTGTTAAATACCTTGTCGGATAAGACAGACAGCCTCGGCAGATAACCGGAATCCTCAAGTATCCCGAAAAACAGGAAAAAGGCCGTCACTATGGGAAAAATAATCGCCAGCGCGTATGTTAAAGCCATTGTGATAATTCCATACTCACCCACCAATAATTCTTGTATAAAATTTATATGTATATATCTGTATGTAATACCTTGGGCTAGCGGATTCAGATATTTTCCAAAAACGGTATTTTCCAAGAAATCCACACCGGTAGTGGCGGCAAATTTTCCTACAAATAAATACATTGCCCCTAAAATCAGTAATAATATCGGAATGCCGGTTATGGGCCTGGAAGTAACCCTGCCTATTGCCTCAGATACACTTTTCTTTAATACCCCGGGAATCTGTAAAATATCCCCCACTAAATCCTCAACCATCTTAGCTCTTCTTTTTAAGAGAATTATCTCATCAGCTTCTTTTTTTTCCTCCTCTTCAATCCTAAACTCCGGCGTTTTTGCTTTTAAAACAGCCTCTTTTAATTTTGCTATCCCCTCTTTCGTTATAGCTACCGTTTCTACAACATCTATCCCGAGTTTTTGCGATAACCTTTTTGTATTTATTATGATTCCCCGCTCTTTCGCTTCGTCGTTCATGTTTAAATCCAGGACCAGAGGCAGCCTAAGCCCTAACAGCTCCAATGTCAAAAGCAGGGACCTCTTTAAATTCTTACTGTCCGCGACTTGTATCACGCAGGCGATATCACTTTTAGATAAAATATCCTTTGTTACCTTTTCATCCTCTGAATGCACCACCAGGCTATTTATTCCGGGGGTATCTATAACATTGATCTTTTTACTTCCAAACCTTCCAATACCTTTAGAGATATCAACTGTGGTGCCGGGATAGTTCGATACCGTTACATAGCTTCCTGTAAGCGCATTGAATATGACACTCTTGCCAACATTTGGGTTCCCTACAAGTATAACATTCACCCCGCACCTTCTCTTTTTTCTTTCATTTTTATTTATTATACCCCACCCTTCTTAATAACGGCTCAGTTTGAATATAAAGAAGGTGCGGGGTTCATATATAAGCCTGTTATCCCCCTGCTATTGCCGGGATTATAGATACCTCATCGCCGTCTTTTAGAGAAGTATTATCCTGCTTCAAGAAACGTATATCTTCCTCGTTCACATAGATATTAATGAACCTGCGGACTTTTCCGGTTTCATCGCATATCCTTTCCTTTAATCCCGGAAATTTCTTCTCCAAATCATCAATCAGCTCTTTAATGCTGGATCCGCTTGCTTGGACATCTGCCTGATTCTTAGCCAGCTTCTGAAGCGGCGTAGGAATTATTACTTTAATTGCCATCTTAAAGCCTCCTTATATTTTCACGCTTTCCTCGAAATGCGCTATGTTGGGTTTTATCTTTATGGGTTTACCGATTTTTTCCACCACAGCCTCTTGCGTCTTTAAGCCGTTACCGGTGATACTGACGACAATTGACTCATCTTTAGGAATCCTGCCTTGTTCAATCAACTTTTTGGCAACACCTAAGGTCACACCTCCGGCTGTCTCAGTAAAAATTCCTTCAGTTGCGGCTAAAAGTTTTATCGCCTCAACAATTTCATCGTCAGAAACATCTCCTCCCCAGCCTCCTGTTTCTTTTACGGTTGCCAAGGCATACACTCCGTCAGCAGGATTTCCTATAGCCAAAGACTTGGCAATAGTATTAGGCTTAACGGGTTTTATAATCTCCGCGTTTTCCTTTATCGCCGTCACAATAGGAGAGCATCCGCTTGCCTGGGCCGCGTAGATTTTTGTCTGGAGCCTATCAATCAATCCGAGAGCCTTAAATTCTTTTAGGCCTTTGTAGATTTTGGTAATGAGTGAACCTCCGGCGCAAGGGACGATTATATGTTTGGGCGCTTTCCAGCCCAATTGCTCTGCGATCTCATAGCCGTAAGTCTTTGAACCTTCCGCGTAATAAGGCCTGATATTAATATTCACAAATGCCCATTTGTAAATTGTCGCAATTTCAGAACAGAGCCTGTTTACCTGATCGTAATTACCTTCCACCGCTACCAAAACCGGGTTATAGATAAGCGTACCCACTACCTTGCCCATCTCCAGATCCGCTGGAATGAAGATATATCTTTTTAAGCCGGCAATTGCTGCCTGCGCGGCAACCGAATTAGCTAAATTCCCGGTAGATGCGCAAGCGACGGTATTAAATCCGAATTCCTTAGCCTTGGATAAAGCCACGCTAACCACTCTGTCTTTAAAAGAAAGGGTAGGGTGGCATACAGAATCATCTTTTATATAAAGCTCTTTTACTCCCAGCGCCTTTTCTAAATTCCTTGCCCTGACCAAAGGAGTAAACCCTGAATTCAAGCCGCAGGTTTGTTCTCCGTCCAAAGGCAAAAGCTCTTTATAGCGCCAAAGATTTTTAGGCCGCGATTCTATTACTTCTTTAGTCAATTTCTTCTTTATTCTCTCGTAGTCATAAACCACTTCCAGCGGCCCAAAACAGTATTCGCATACATATAGCGGATCTTTAGGGTACCCTCTGCCGCACTCCCTGCATTTTAATCCTAATACATAGCTCATATTTCTACCTCAAACTTTCTTAATAATTAGCTTCCAACATTCAGCTATCTTCTCTACTCTAAGAATCTGATGCCCCTCCTCCTTGACGCTTGCAGTCACATTAGCAATAGGTTCACCGTCATCCAATACAACCTCTAATATTGAACCTGCATCCATGCCTTCCAACTTCAATTTTGCCTTAACAAAGTTAAGCGGGCAAGGAACTCCTTTTAAATCTAAACACTGATCAATTTTAGGCTCACTCATAGAATTTCCTTTTTTATCAAATCTATATCCTGCTTTTCTAAAGCCTCGCCGAATCTAACTCCGGTTTCGGCAATCCGATTATAACAGCGAACCGTATTTTCTATGATCTTGGGAAGCTCTAATTCATTGATAAAGTCGGCTATTTTTTCCCCGAATTTCGGAAAACGGCCTACTTTTCCGCCGATGTAAACGGCAAAACCGGCTTTCTTCAGCTTCCAGGCATTGACCGGGCACACTCGGATGCAATCTCCTTCAAAAAGGCAGTTTTCTTTTCTGTATACAGGCCGCAAAGCCGTGGTTTGGCCTCCTTTAGCCAAAGCCACAGGCCGTTTATTATTATCCATAACAATAGCGGGCTCTCTCTTCCCCCGGCCACAGACTTTTTCGCAAACCTTCGCGCATAAAGTACACCCTATGCACTTGTCCATATCCAGCTCAGGTTCGCCTTGCGCCAAAAAACCAAGGTCGTTTTCCTGCGGCTTGGCGCAGGAATTAAGGCAACCGCTGATTGCCACTTTGAACTTTTTCGGAACATCCCTGCCAAAAGCTACCCGGTCTAATTTCCTGGCAAGTTCCTCTGTATTCACCAATCCGAATCGGCATACACTGGAACCCGGGCAGGCAATGAGGTTTCTTGAACGGGGGCCGCAAGCGCCTTTCAAAATGCCAAGTTTCTTTAAACCCTTGAGCAGCTTCGGTATATTCTTTATGTGAATCCAGGGAATTTCTATTCCCTGCCGGGTAGACACATGCACATAGCCCCGGCCGTATTTCTTGGCTAGCACAGAGTAGTTCTTTAAAATATCCGCCTTTAAATAGCCTCCGGGAATGCGGGTGCGCAGAATAAAGTAATCCTTCTGCTTCTGCTTTATAATGCCGCCAGTCCTTAACTCCTGTAGTTCACTATCAGCATAGCCTTTCTTTTGCATAGAACACCTCCCTGCCCAGAAAGGGCGCACCCGCGCAATTCCTATTAGCGCGGGGTGCTAGCCCAGAAAGGGCACACCGGCCACTCCAATATGGCCGGGTGTTAGCCCAGAAAGTGCACACCCGCGCAATTCCTATTAGCGCGGGGTGCTAGGCCTCAAAATACTGTTGCATAGAAAAGTATCTTTCCCCTGTATCCGGCAATACCACGACAACAGTCTTGCCTTTACCTAAAGAAACTGCCACCTTTAATGCCGCCGAAACAGCGGCTCCGGATGATATCCCCACGAATAATCCTTCTTCTTTAGCCAGCCTGCGCGCGGCGCTAAAGGCTTCATTGTCATCAATAGTAATTATTTCGTCAATAATCTCCCTGTTTAAAATATCGGGAACGAAACCTGCGCCGATGCCCTGAATTTTATGCGGCCCCGGCTCTTTCCCTGAAAGGACCGCGCTGTTCTTGGGTTCAACCGCGATTATTTTTATTAATGGGATCTTCTTCTTTAGGGCTTCCCCCACTCCGGTTATGGTTCCGCCTGTGCCCACACCCGCGACAAAAGCGTCAATCTTGCCTTGCGTAACTTTCAATATTTCTTGCGCCGTCGTCCTTCGGTGAATTTCAGGATTAGCCTCATTCTCAAACTGTTGAGGCATAAAGCTATTTGGAATTTTCTTTAAAAGCTCTTCTGCTTTTTTGATAGACCCCTTCATGCCTTCGCTTCCAGAAGTAAGCACAACTTCTGCGCCGTAAGATTTAAGTATGTAAATCCTCTCTAGGCTCATTGTCTCAGGCATAGTTAATATGCACTTATACCCTTTAATAGCGGCGATCATGGCCAAGCCAATCCCTGTGTTACCGCTGGTCGGCTCAATAATCGTGGAGCCGGCTTTAAGCAACCCTTTGTTTTGGGCATCTTCAACCATCGCCAGGCAGATCCTGTCCTTTACGCTGCCGCCGGGATTGAACATTTCCAGCTTAGCTAATACCTCGGCTGAATCCTTGCCAATTATACGATTTAGCCGGACCATCGGCGTTTGCCCAATCAGTTCCAAGGCATTATTTGCTATCCTGTCGGAAAAAGGCATACCCCCTCCCATATAATAAACAAACTCTAATTTATCTTGGGGCCTTAAGGCCGTATCCTGATATTTATCCTTTGCGATAACCTCTTCATTCAACTCTACCGTGACTACTTCGGGCCTGATTTTCTTTGCCTCTAATAAACCCCGGATAGTTAAGCGATCTTCAATTTCTTCTTTTTTGCCGTTTATATAAACCACTATTCGCATTTTTACTGCCTCCTTAAGCCAATTAAAATTGCCCCAATAAATTCTAAAGTCCCGGCTAAATCCCGCAAGCTATGCTCTGTAGATAAAAAATTTGCCTCAAACCCTGAAGGAGAAAAATATACGCCGTTTTTTAGCAAACCATGGAAGAACCTCTTAAATAATTTTAAGTTCTGTGTTTGGCTTGAGTTAAAATCTACGATTTCTCTTTCGCTAAAAAATAGGCTAAACATGGAACCGGCATAATTAACTTTGAGCCCTACCTTAAAATCCTTTGCTTTTTCTCTTATCTTTTCGCAAAATTCTTTCGCCCTTCTTTCTAGGCACGGATAGGGGAAATCTCTTTTTAATATATTCAACACCGCGATGCCTGCGCTAACTGCTATGGGGTTCCCTGAAAGGGTTCCCGCCTGATAAACCGGCCCTTGCGGAGCCAATAGCCGCATTATCTGTAATTTCCCGCCAAAAGCGCCCACCGGCAATCCTCCTCCGATAATCTTACCTAAGCAGGTTAAATCCGGCTTGACATTAAAATACCCTTGAGCTCCAGCATATGAAAGCCTAAATCCGGTGATAACTTCATCAAAAATAAGCACGATATTGTATTTATCGGCAATTTTTCTTAAATCCTGTAAGAATCCATCAATTGGCAGGATTACCCCGCAATTCGCCAGCACCGGCTCAACAATAATCGCTGCCAGGTCCCTTTGATATCTTTTTGCCGCCTCTTTAACCTTCTTTATGCCGTTATAAGGAAGGACTAATGTGTGTTTAATAAAATCTTTCGGCACGCCCGCGCTGACCGGGATACCTAAGGTTGCCTGGCCTGAACCGGCCTTTACCAAAAGATAATCCGCGTGGCCGTGATATGCGCCTGAAAATTTTATAATCTTGTCTTTTTTCGTATAAGCCCTGGCCAGCCTGACCGCTCCCATCACTGCCTCGGTGCCGGAATTAGTAAGCCTTACTTGCTCAACAGAAGGTATTGCTTCTACAATGAGCTTTGCTAATTCAGTTTCGCGCCGCGTTGCCGTGCCAAAGCTTGTGCCTTTTTTTATAGTTTCTATCAACACTGCGGTAACTTCCGGATGCGCGTGCCCTAAAATCAAGGTCCCCCAGCTCATGCAGTAGTCAATAAATTCCCTGCCGCATTCACCATAAATCTTTGAGCCCTTACCTTGCTTTATGAAGACGGGGTATCCGCCTACTGCCTGAAATGAACGCACCGGGCTATTCACACCTCCTGGTATGTATTTCTTTGCTTCATCAAATAGACTTTTCGCTGTTTCTATTCCAGCCATCTTATTACCTCTTTGCCAAAATAAGTTATAATTAGATCTGCTCCGGCTCTTTTAATAGAAGTAAGAACCTCAAGTGCAAATCCTTTTTCTCTGATCTTATCCCCGCCTGCCAATTTCTTTATCATGCTATATTCTCCACTTACATTATATGCGGCAATAGGAACGTTGAACTTCTGCTTTGCGCGATAAATGATATCCAAATAAGCCAACGCCGGCTTTACCATAACAATATCGGCTCCTTCGTCAATATCCTGCTTTATCTCTCGTAATGCCTCATCGCTATTTCGATAATCCATCTGATAAGATTTTCTGCCGCCAAACTGCGGAGCAGAACCGAGCGCCTCCCTAAAGGGCCCATAAAAACTTGACGCGTACTTTGCCGAATAAGACAAGATGCCCGCATCCTGAAATCCGAATTCATCTAACATATCTCTAATCGCCTTCACCTGTCCGTCCATCATTGCTGAAGGCGCGACAATATCCGCTCCTGCATGGGCATGGGAAAGCGCAATTTTTGCTAATATCTTCAATGTAGCATCATTATCAATCAGTCCATAGTCAAAAGTCAAAAGTCCATGGTTTCTATCTCTTGCCTGCCGGCTGTGGACTGCCGGCTGTGGACTTTTTTTAACTATTCCGCAATGCCCATGAGTTGTATATCCGCAAAGGCAGACATCGCTAATAACAATCAATCCTTCGGATTTCCTCTTTATCGCTTTTATTGCCTTCTGCACAATACCATCGTCTCTATGAGCATGGCTTGCTGTTTCGTCCTTAAGTTTGGGGATACCAAACAAGAGTATGGATTTTATTCCTTTTGCCTCTCTTATATCCCTAAGTAAGTTATCGATTGAAAAATGATATACGCCGGGCATGGATTTTATTTCTTTTTTTATATTCCTTCCTTCAACCACAAAATAGGGCAAAATAATATCCTTGAGGCTAAGCTGTGTTTGGCTTATCCAATCTCTAAAGCTAACGTTCTGCCTTAATCTACTTAAGCTTGCAATTTGCATCTTTTTATCTGGCGTAAAGTTACATCTCCGATAGAGCGGATTTTGACTTTCCCCGGCACTCTAATATATCTTTTCTTAAAATTCCTTACCGTGGAAGGGCTGGTAAAAATAATCTCATCAAAGTTATTTAAATCCAAATCAGGCAAATCGCCAGGCATAACATTCCTGTAAGCAAAGCTCGAAGTAACCTTTGCCCCTAATGTTATCAATTCCTTCTCTAACCCCTTATCAGAAATATCCGAACGCGGAAGAAAAATCTTTTTATTCTTTAAGTTTATCTTTTTAAATTTCTCTATCAGGCCTTCTGATGATTCTTCTTTAGGTACTAAATCCGCCTTAATCGCGAAATCTAAGAGGCGGTTTTCTGTGGAATTTCCCACTGCTGCGATCTTTATCCCGCCAAGCGCCCTTGAGTCAAATCCGATGGCTCCTAATCTCTTAAAAAAATACTCCGCGCCATAACGGCTGGCAAAGATTATCCAGTCATAATCCCTGATATTTTTTAGGCAATTATCGAATTCCCGGTAATCATCCATTGGCTCTATCTTAATCAGGGGAAGATGAAAATAGCTGCCTTTTGCGAAAAACCTCTCTTTAGACAATCCGGTAAAAAGAATCTTTTTATTTCTCCCTGACCAATTAAAACGCTTCATCAGCTTTACGGCATCTCCGGCAATAATTATTGCCGGCGGCTTAATCCTTTCTCTTTTAGCCTTCTTGGCGATATCCAGGAGGGTCCCGCTTAAAACCTTTTGTGTGGTAAGAGTCGCATTTTGCACTATCGCGCAAGCGGTGCCTTCTGCTTTACCCGCCTTAATTAACTCCTTGGTTATTTTCGGCAGATTTTCTATTGCCATGTACAAAACAACTGTTCCGGCTTTACTTAAGGCTTTCCAATCAACGCTGCTTACTTCCTTATTGGGATCCTCATGCCCGGTAACGAAAATACAAGTAGAGGCAAATTTCCTATCAGTAAGCGGTATCCCGGTAAAACTAGCTGCGCCGCTTGCGGCAGTAACCCCGGGGACTAACTCATATTCTATCTTGTTTCTTACCAACACACCCAATTCCCGGGAAAGGCGGCTAAAAATAGAAACATCTCCGTTCTTGAGCCGCACCACCTTTTTGCCTTCTTTGGCCTTTCTAACCACTAAATTGCTGATTTCTTCCTGATCTATTGAAAAACCGTCAGAATATCTCCCTTTCCTGGCTAATTTACCCCCACACCAATTATGCATTAAATATCTATTTTTAAACAATTGGTGTGGGGATTTATCGCAACAGATAAGCTCTGCTGCGTCCTTTGCGTATCCCAGAAGCCCCCTGTCCACAAGATAGTCATAAACGATAACATCCGCCTCTTTAAGAATATTTAATCCTCTTACAGTTATTAAATCGGATTTCCCGGGGCCAGCGCCGACTAAATAAACCTTGTTTTTCATGATATAACGGCCTCCCTGGAATCAATTACTGAAAGCAAATTATGAAGTTCCAAATCCCTTGCCCTTACGACAATTGCTAGAGCCCCCTGCAAAGGATGAGGCTTAAGAATCTCAAATGGAATCCTCTGGGTAATCCTATGCTCCAACCCAAGCCGCACTAAAGCGCAAGCAGCTATAATGATCCCATCCAAATCGCCGTTATCTAGTTTTTCTAAGCGCTCTTGGATATTCCCCCGGATATCGGCTATATCAAAGTCATCCCTGTACCTGCTCAATTGGGCCTTACGCCGAAAACTGCTCGTTCCGATTCTTGCTCCGCGGGGAAGCTCCGCCAGTTTTAAGCTATTTTTAGACACCAAAGCATCGTATGCATCTACGGGCTTAGTCTGCGCGGCTACAACTAATCCTTCTCTTGGCATGCCGGCTAAGTCTTTCGCGCTGTGGACGGCAAAATCAACCCTGCCTTTTAAAAGCGCCTCATCTATCTCTCTTGTAAAAAAATCTGTCCCCTCTATTTGCGATATGGGTGTCGTCTTATCCCTGTCGCCATAAGTATCTATGCCGATAATCTCCGCCTTTACCCCGTTAGAAATCTTAACTATGCTACCCGGAAAAATATTATTTCTAACGGGGTTAAAATCAGGATAAACCCCCACACCAAAATCTTTGGTGTGGGGATAAAACTTTCTTAAGGCCTGTAAAATCTCCTCAACCTGCCTTAAGGCAAGAGGGCTGGTTCTGGTTCCGATACGGTAAGTTTTTGCCATAGTAAGGCTGCCTCTTGATCTATTAGTTTCTCTATTCTTTCTGCCTCCAGCCTCTTTTTCTCTAAATTCTTTTGCACAACAAAACTAAAGTCCTCTAAATTAAATAATTCAACATTTTCTATCTCCCGCACCTTTGGGTCCACATCTCTTGGCATAGCTAAATCCACAATAAGCAACTTCCGAGAAATGGCGTGCCTTAAGGTTTCTTTCTTTATGATAAAGTGCGGGCTGGCTGTTGCGCTAATAATAACGTCTGCCTGCTTCAATAGCTGCGGCAGGCCATCGAACCGCACAGCCCTCTGGCCAATCTGAGCGGCTAATTCCTCTGCTTTTTTGAAATCCCGGTTAGATATGAAAACAACCTTTGGTTTTTCATCCTCTAGATACTTTAAAACTAACTCTGTAACCTTGCCTGCTCCGATAATTAAAATATTCTTCCCTGAAAGGCCGTTAATTTTTTCTTTGATAAAATCTATTGCCAAGCTTCCGATAGATACCTTGCCTTCAGAAATCGCTGTTTCCCGGTGAATCTTTTTTGCGTAAACTATCGCGCCGTTAAAGGCGGTATTTAAATATTTATCCGCGAAGCCGGCGTTTCTTGCTTCTATAAACGCGGACTTCAGCTGCCCTAAAACTTGAGTTTCTCCCAGAATTAACGAATCTAATCCGCAGGCAACCGAGAATAGATGCCTTATAGCCTCATCCCCTTGGTATATATATAGGTAAGGGAAAATCCTTTTCCTGTCAATCTCATGAAAACGGCAGAGAAAATTTAGCAATTCTGTTATCCCTGCCCCCGGATTTTCTGCGCTGGCATATAACTCTACTCTGTTGCAGGTAGAGAGGATAACCGCTCCTTTAAAAACAGGCCTTTCCTTAAGCAAGGAAAGCGTCTGCCCCATCCTTCTTTTAGAAAACGAGATTCTTTCTCTTAATTCAATCGGGCTAAACTTATGATTTGTCCCGATAACCACGATACTCACCCCGTTAGAAATTTTCCGTTCTTCTTTATTATATAGCTCAAACATATGTATCAATCCCTCTCTTACATATCAATAGCGTTCGCTATAGAATTTCTAACGGGGCTCATTCTATTTCCAGCCCCTCTTCAGTAATCTTGCCTTCAGCGATCTTAAATGACCTAACTGAAGGGTTAAATTTATCTTTTAGAGAGATGATTACATATGAAGCTTCGGGATACAGCGCCAGCTCTAGATCATGGCTTGAAGGATAAGCAAGGCTAGCCACATGCGAATGATATATCCCAATCATCTCCTCACCCCTGTTTCTTATCTCTTTCATCACCTTCAATTGTTCTTTTGCGTCCATAAAGAAAACATCGGGGCTCTTCTCTATATTATCCATCTCATAAACTTCCTTTACCCTCCCGGGCCTGCCGGCTAATATTCCACAAGCCTCATTAGGGAATTCGCGAATGGCGTGTTCCGTTATTCTCTTAAGTAATTCTTTTTTTAAAATAAGCATCTATGGTTTTACGAATAAGAATACCAGCAAATAAGCAACCGCCCCGGAGATTAATGGCGTAATTATCCAGACAATAAATGTCTTTTGAATCACCTGGTGATCCCAGGTACGCTTATGGCCATTTTTCAAACAGCTTACGGCAAATATTGATGCCAGATTCAGCTGCACTAACGACTGCGGGACCCCTAAGAGCGAAGCAAATATTAGCAGAGTCGCGGTAACAAAAGAAATCAGTGTGCTTGAGAAAAGGCCCAAAGGGACTATTTCTTTGCCGGCGGTCTGAAGCGGCCCCTTTCCCAATACTAGTGCCCCTAATCCAAAAACAGGAGAAACTAAAAGTAGCCCTAAATTAATCCCGATCAGCCCGGCGCCAAATAACGGGCCAACAGCATTGCCCACATTATTGGTGCCGATGGCAAAAGCAACATAGCAGCTGACAATTATAGCCGATAACCTTAATTTTTTCTCGTTGGCAAATAACTTCTGGTAAATATGCAGGTTATCGTGTTCCGGGGGATAGATTTTTCGATAAATCCACAAGGTCAGAGCATAAGAAATAAGGGGCAAGATAATCCACATCGGCAGAATCTTCAAAATCAGCGTCTTTAGATTCAATTGTTTAAAGTAGATCCCTGCGCCGGCTATGGCTCCCACTGTAACCTGGCTGGTAGACTGCGGAATTTTTAGCATATTCGCTATAAATAGCCCGGAAGTAGCTGATAGAAGGATGATTAGCGCGGTATCAAAGGTAAGCAATCCTTTTGGCAGAAGGCCATTGCCTAAGGTGAAAACTACATTCCTGCCCAGCATAATACCGCCGAATACCACAAACAATCCGAATAATATGAGCGCGCGCTTTCTCTTAATCAGCCTCGCCCCATAAATAGAAGCAAAAGAAGGCGCTATGCCGCTTGCGCCCATATTCATGGCAAAGAATATAACCACGATTATCAAAAGGGCTATTTTTTCCATTAGATCCCGTCACCAGCCACGTTTTTCAGCGGCCGGGTATGAATCCCGCATTCACCGCCGCACTTACTAGTACCAATCCAGCGTCCGGCGCGCTCATTGTCATCATTAGTAATCTTAGTGCAGGGAGCGCATCCCAGCGACCTGTATCCTGCGCCATACAGAGGATTAACCGCAACGCCGTAAAGCGCCAGATATTGCCAGACCTCCCGCTCTTTCCAGATAAGGATGGGATTGAGTTTAATAAGCCCTTTATCGCGCTCCTCTACCTCCTGAAAATCGGTGCGTGTCCGGCCTTCTGTGCAACGTAAGCCCGTTACCCAGCATTTGACACCCATCTCTTCTATGGCTCTTTTAACCGGTTCTACTTTAAGGATATCGCAGCATTTATCCGGATCGGTTTCGTAAAGCCTGTCTGGCATGGCAGAGTCGTTCTTATATACCTTCAACTCGGGACACCTCGCCACCTCTTCATCCATGAAGCGGACTGTTTCTGCCGGCTTATATCTTGTGGTAACGATAAAGCCGCGAATTTTGGGGTCTACCTTTTTGGCAAGGTCCCAGGCCGCCACTGAATCTTTTCCCAAACTGTTGGCCACAACCAACCCATCGCCATATTTTTTGTAGGCCTCAGCAATAAGGGCTAAAGACCTTTCCATCTTCTCTTTGAAATTCAAAGTTTCCACCAATTCTTTTAAATCATCTTTGTTTTCAAGTAAACTCATTTTTACCGTCCTCCTTTTTCCAAATTATTTCACTAACAGCTTAATATAAGTAAGTCTATCAACTTAGTCAAGTATATATTATTCCCTATCCTTTGTCAAGAGAAATATAAATTTTCCTGACTATCTCCACCTACGCGGTGAAGAAATCATTTTCCGCCTACTACACCGTGTAGGTATAACAGGCCTTTAGAAAAGCTGCCCCCGTTCACTGACGCATTACATTCTTCTACTTAGTTATTACGGAAAAACTCCCGTAGTTGCCCAATTTATTGGGCCCGATAAATCGGGCAACTACAATACATGATATGAGCAAAAAAGTTTTTTCAGCGTTAACTACTTACGAATTTTACTGCTGAATTGCGGGATTCCTATTGGTACAAAATCTCCTATATTCTTAAGGCGATAAGATCTTCCTCTTTAATCGGCGTGGCCGTGATGCGGGTTCCCTCCTCTTCTATCGCCTTGCAATAAACAAATTCCAGATACTGCTGGAAAGGGATATCGCTATACCGCGCCAGTATTCGCGCGGCAAGATTTAGCTGATCGTTATTAAAATGCCCCCTGCCTATTCCTGTAGCTCCGGGGACGCTCACAGGCTTGATCTGCAAATCACCCTCTTTAGCAAACGCCAACAGTTTATTATTCTCCCCTTCGTCTCTCCCTACAATTAACTTACTGCCTGAACCGAGGCGAAAATGCCTGCCTATCTTCAGGAGCTTGATATCGTGCGCCGTGAAGTCCGGGCTATGCTTCATCAAATCCCGCATCCTGTCAGAAAACCCTTTGTCCGTTAAAAGGCATCCTCCTGCCGGGCAAGGGTAATCATTAATGCCAAGCTCTCCAGCTAATTGTATCTGCGGCCTGCGGGAACGGCCCTGTATATTCAGGAATTTCTCGCGGTCAACTAACCCCTCATTCTCCGCTATGCTAGGCGGCATCAGCTTCGCGCATAACGGCCGCACGATAAGGCCGCTAAGGCCGCTTTCTTTCTCTATGATAGCCATGGCGTCCCTTCGCTGCGACATCGGCCTTTCACCAAGCACCTCTCCGGTCACGATAAAAGAGGCGTTCTGTTCTTTCATATACTCACCGGCTTTTTTGAACATAAATATGCGGCAATCAAGGCAGGGATTAAGATTACGGCCGTAACCGTGCTTTGGCGCCTTCACGACCTCTATATAATCGCTGGTGACTTCAAACACTTTAAGATTAATGCCGAGGGAGGCCGCGGCAGACGAACTGGCAAGGCAAGTCTCTCCGCGAGCAGTGCAATTGCAAAAAACGGTCAAGAAATTGACCGCCTCGACTTCTATGCCCTGGCCTAAGATAAGCTTTATAGCCAGTATGCTATCCAAGCCTCCGGAAAGTAACGCTATCGCTTTCATCTTCTGATATCCCGCAATATTTCATAAAGCCTTTTTAAAACTAAGCGCAGCTCTTTTTCTTTTATACTTAACGGCAGATATAGGTAAATTATATTGCCCAGAGGCCGCAGGACTAACCCCCTTTTTAAACCCTCCCTATGTAACTTCTGCCCTATTCTTTCTCCCGCTTCAAAAGGCTCTTTGGTGTTTTTGTCTTTGACTATCTCTACAGCGCCTATCATGCCTATATGGCGGATATCGCCTACAAATTCAAGCTGCGCCATATCTTTTAGGCCTTTGCGCAATAAAGGAATCAGCTTTTTTATTTTTAGAAGGGTGTTTTCTTCTCTAAAAATTTCAAGGCTTGCCAAGGCGGCTTGACAGGCAAGAGGATTAGCCGTATATGTATGGCCGTGATGAAAGGTTTTTCCCAAATTATATTCGGCATAAAATGCCTTGTATATTTTCTCCGTAGTTAATGTCGCTGCCAAAGGCAGCGTCCCTGAAGTTATGCCTTTTGAAAGGCACATAAAATCTGGTTTAGTTAATGCGTATTCGCAGGCAAACATCTTCCCCGTCCTGCCAAAACCAGTAGCCACCTCATCTATTATTAAATGCAGATTATATTTTTTTGCAAGGCCTGCCGCTTTTTTTAGGTATTCCTTAGGATAGATTATCATTCCCCCTGCTGCCATAACCAGAGGCTCTAAAATTACGGCGGCAATCTGCGCATTTTTCTTTTTCAACAGGCGCGCCAGCGGCTTGATGCAGGCTATTCGGCAGGATGGCCTAAGTTTCCCCATAGGGCATCTATAGCAATATGGAGTTGGGGCTTTAAAAGACTTAAAAAATAAAGGTGAAAATACTTTATTAAACAAATCTACGCCGCCCACGCTCATAGCACCTATGGTATCGCCATGATAGGCATGGTCTAACGAGACAAATTTTATCTTTTTTTTCTTGCCAATATTCTGCCAATACTGGAAAGACATCTTCAGCGCTGTCTCAACCGAAGTTGAGCCGTTATCGGAAAAAAATACTTTACTAAGGCCTTTGGGAGCGATCGAGATAAGCTTCTCCGCCAAAAGGATGGCTGGCTTATGCGTAAAACCGGCAAATAAGACATGCTCAAGGGAATCGAGCTGTTTTTTAACAGCCTTCTTTATCTTAGGATGATTATGCCCATGGACATTACACCACCAGCTTGATATAGTATCGTAATAAAAATTTCCCTTATTGTCATAAAGCTTTATGCCCTTTGCCCGCTCTATTAATATTGGGGGGAAACTTCGGCAGTCTTTCATCTGGGTGTAGGGATGCCAGTTATATTTTAAATCTTTTCTAATCCAATCGTTATAGGCCAATTTTATCTCCTATCGCCCTGAATTTAGCCTTGAGCATCTTTATGTTATCCGACTTGGGCAGTTCACCTAACACTGCCACTCCGGATATTTCTTCTATTATTTTCTGATTATCGTTTAGAATAATTTTATTTGTCTTTGACAAATTATTAAATACCAACCCGATGATGGGAATTTTTCTTCTTCGTAACGCCTCTATGCTCATAAGCGTATGGTTTATCGCGCCGAGCCTATTATGCACTACCAGGATAACCGGAATCTTTAAGGCCTTAACGATGCCTATTAATAAGCCCTTCCTGCTGATAGGAACGAGGATTCCTCCTGTGCCTTCGACGATAACAAAATCATACCGGCGACAGAGCTCTAAGAAAGCCTTCTCTATCTTTTTTTTATTTATCGGCCTTCGCTCAAGGCTGGCGGCAAGATGCGGCGAGGCGGCAAACTTAAACGAATATGGGGCTATAAGGCCGCGGTTCTCCGTACTGGCAAGGCCCGTGATTTTTGAGTGGGCTCTTATATCATCAGCGCTTCCGGTAGAGACCCATTTCTGGGTTACTACGCTCTTACCCTTGCCGATAAGGTAATCTGCCAATAATCCGCTGACGATTGTCTTCCCAGCGCCCGTATCTGTCCCGGCAATAAAAATCGCGCTCATCTTGCTGCCTTGCATAATAATATCTGATATGTTGCGCTAATGCGGCCATTATTGTCCATGTACGCGTCCTCTACTGCCTTAAATAATCTTTTGCTCCAGATATAATCGCATCCAGCTATGCAGCCCCGGGAGCCCGTATACTTAATATTTTCTAATAAACCCTTAAGCGACGGGTATTCTTCCTGTGTTATGATCTCCTTAACTGATACCTTATTAAAAGTTTTTGCTAGAAGCCGCCGTAGCCCTGCTTTATCAAGAAAGTTTCTCGATGCCACAAAAGGGCTATTGTCTTTCCGGATACCTCTTAATGCCGCCGCAAGTTCAGTAAAGGTCAGCGGCCCAAAGCTTGAGAAAACAAACCAGGCGCCTTTATTTAAAGCATGCGCGTACCTTTGAAACGCGCTTTCTATAGACTCAAACCATTGGATAGCGGAATTCGAGGTAATTAAATCGTAAGGTTGCTTTAAGGCTATTTTTTCCGCATCGCCTATTTCAAATTCTATATTTTTTTCCCGTAAATTTTGGCGCGCTACCTTTATCATCCTTTCGGATATATCAACTGCCCTTATCCTGCTAGGCCCAAACCTCGCCTTAAGCAGTTGTGTGTATATGCCGGTACCGCAGCCTATCTCAAGGATTTGCTTGAAGTTATTTTCAGGGATTTCTTCTATCAGGCGGCGCGCGGCAAAACGCTGTATAAAAGCATACTCATCATATCGATAGGCGCTCTTTGAGAAATTCCTGGCTATCACCGCCTTATCCAGCATATGTTTTTAGCTCAAGAAAATCGCCTTCCCAATGAATTCTTGCGATTTTTCCCGATACAACCTTTTTATAGTAAGAATCGGGATCCCGACTTTTTTGTCGGAACAGTGGTCATGAATTTATACTTTCCTTTACCATAAAGATACCCCTAAATTCCTCTTTTAAGATCGGAAAGTGGCTTGCGCCTTTTATAGAGATGAACTTCGCAAAAGGCAGCTCATCCGCTACGATCCGCGCTTCCTCTAGAGGGGCAATCGTATCATCCTCGCCGTGGACAAAAATAATATTTGAGCAGTTTAAAGAATCGGCTTTCAGTTTTCTATTCGCAAGATAATTGAGCCCATCAAAAAGATGGAGCGAATCAGGATCTTGCAAATACTCTTTTAAGAGGCCCTCTTTAAACCACCTCTTGTGCTCTTTTTCGCTTTTAGAAAACAGGCCGTCATAAAATCTGCATAAATACGCTTTGCTATTTCTTTTTAAGTAATTCTTTATATGGCCAATGCCATTTTTGTCATAACTTCTGCGTATGCTTACGAAGATTACTTCATTGAATATTGCCGGGTATCTAGAAATAAGATCCGCGGCAATAAAGCCGCCCATTGACCAGCCGAGAATTCTGCTGACGGATAGCTTAATCTTACGCGGCAGGCTGGTAAATATCTCCGCAAACTCCCCCGGGGGCGCATTTTCAAGGAATAGATAGTTAAACGGGATATCGAGCTTTTCAAATATCCTGCAATCTGTTGCCCAGCCGGGGATAAGCAGTATGCCTTTTTTGAACCCTCTATCTACAAATTTAAACCGCGGCTTTCGATGCTTCGGCAAAAACTCAGCATCAACCCTGAGCCTGCCGAATGGTTGATATGTCATCAAGAAGCCTCTTTAGTATAGATATATCGTGATCGTACACCACCGAGAATCTTAGGCGGCTTTCTCCCTCAGGGACGGTCGGCGGCCTTATCGGCATAACCCAATATCCCAACTCTTTTAAAGAGTTGGCGAATGCAACCGTCCTCTGGTTATCGCCTGTCACAAGGGGGATTATCTGTGAGCATCCCCGGACATCGAATCCTCTTGCCTTAAGGCCTTCCCGTAATAATTTTGCCGATTCCAAGAGCTTTGCCCTGCGGTATGGCTCTTCGCTTAGTAATTCTATGCTGGCCAAATTAACGGATATTATTGCCGGGGGCAGCGCCGTAGAGTATATGAAGCTTCTGCACTTATTTACTAGATAATCAATATCGGATTTGGCGGCAGCCAGATACGCTCCGAAACTTCCAAGCGCCTTCCCGAATGTCCCCATTATATAATCAACCTCCCTTGAAAGGCCTTGCTCTTCGACAACGCCCGAACCGGATGCGCCGTATACGCCTGTCGCGTGGGCCTCGTCAACCATAAGATTACCGTTATATCTTGCCTTTATATCAACCAACGGCCCCAAGAGCGGCATGTCGCCATCCATGCTGAATACTGTTTCCGTAACTATAAGAATATTTTTGTACCTGCTTCTCTCTTTTTTTAGGATATCCTCTAAATGCCCGGGGTCATTGTGCCTAAACCTGAATAGCCTTGCCCCGGAAAGGAGGATGCCGTCAATTATGCTCGCATGGCAGAAGCGGTCGCAGAAAACCGCATCACCCGCAGCGCATAAAGAACTTATGATGCCAATATTGGCCTGGTAGCCGGAATTAAAGACCATGGCATGCTCTTTATTTTTTAAGCGCGCCACTGCGCCTTCGAGTTCATGGTGTATATCCAGGTCGCCGCTTAAGAGCCGGGAAGCGGATGAGCCGGCTCCGTATTTACCGAGGGCCTCTTTGGCTGCCGCGATAAGTTTTGGATGATTAGAAAGGCTAAGGTAGTCGTTTGAAGAGAAATCAATATATTCTCTATTTGCCATATATATCTTGCCGTTCTTTCGGCATGACGCTGGGCGTAAGCTGCGCAGCAACCCCTCTCTCTCCCTTTTACGAAGAAATTCCTCTATGCCTTCCATGCCCTCTCCACCTCTTCAACAAACAATCGATCCTCATCTACAGAGCGGCCCTTTATAGTAAGATAACCGCCTATGAGCATCCCGTTGGCGCCTGCCATGAAGGCCATTGCCTGAAAATCTTTTAAGACAGATTCTCTGCCTGCGGCCAGCTTTATTATCTTATCGCGCAATATTATCCTAAAAAGCGCTATAGTTTTAATCGCATCTATAGCCGCCAAAGGAGGCGCCATATCTAAAGCCGTTCCTTTTATCGGGACAAGGATATTTATCGGCACGGCTGTAACATCCAAATCTCTTAGCGTAAAAGCCATCTCTATCCTGTCATCCCACGATTCGCCCAGCCCGATGATTCCGCCGCTGCAAACCTCAAGGCCAACCGCTTTTGCTGCCCTTATAGTATCAAGCCTATCCTTAAAAGTATGAGTAGTGGTTACTGCTGAAAAGTATCCCGGGGAAGTCTCAATATTGTGGTGGTAACGCCCAAGGCCTGCTTTTTTAAGAAAAAGCAATTCTTCTTCTCTTAACTTACCTAATGATGCGCAAATCTTTATCCGGACTCGGCCTCTTATGATGGATATGGCATCCGCTATCATTTTTAATTCATCGCTGGATAGCGTGTTTCCGCTGGTTACCATATCGAATCTTTCTGCCCCTATCTCTTTTGCCTTAAAGGCTGCCGCGAGCATCTCGTCAATACTCTTTAAGGGGTATGTGGATATGCCTGTATTGTGGCTGCAGGACTGGGCGCAGAATTTACAATCTTCGGCGCAGAGGCCTGATTTTGCGTTCATTATGCTGCAGAGCTCTATTTTTCCCCCGGCATAATCTTTGCGGGTTTTATCAGCTAAGGCAACTAGGCCCGGCAAAGGCAAATCTAGAAGCGCGCGCGCGCTTTTCCTGTCCATGCAAGCTCCTTTTGTAAACTATTTTATAATATTCGGTTGACATTTGCAACAAAAAAATACGCACCGATAAACTATTTTCACTTCACTCTTTCATTACGGTCACTTGGTTTGTGGCTTTGGCTATAGGAAGCCAAACCACGGCCTTCTGGCCTATGGCTCGCCTAAAAATCGTAGCTCTACGGGGCTATTAGCGAGCAATCTTCCGACGATAATCCGTCGTACGATCAAAATATAGGCTCACAATAAAGTTTGGAGAGAGTTAGCCAAAAGAAAAAGGGGCATCTATTTAGGTTGGCCTTTTTGGCTTAGAAACCTTTTCCCGCCGAGCTATTTGATAGCATGCGGGATCCCGCCAAAGGCGGGAAAGGCTAGGATGCCCCTTTTTGTTATCTTAAGTTAGCCGCCGATAAACATAGCTTTTAGTTCATGATTCGACCTTCCTGACTCAAGCACGACCAGAATATCTTTTAATACAAGATCTGTAGAGCTGTAGTTCTTTTCCCCTGCCCTTTCTTCCTCCTGCCTTAAGATATCTGCAATACAGGAGACAACCTTATCTTGATCCAGGTCTCCCTTAAGGCAGGATACCTGCACATACTCCTTGATTCTTTCTGCTGAAGGAGTAATCCCTGAGTTAAGTATCCTTTCTATTTCTCGCCATTCTTGGCTAAGATTAATAGTGTCTAATCTGCTTAAGGGTATGCGGGTGGCATTAAGGCTTAGGTTGCTCATAGCTTGGGTAACGATGGGTAAGGAGCGGAAGTCGATACCGCCTGTGTTTTTGATATTGATTCCGAGCGCATTTTGTGAGGAATCTTTGAGTCGCGTTTCTCCAGCAGGCGTTGATGCTGAGCTTACCGATAATTCTGTTCTTGTCGTTTTTATATCACTCGGATCGTTATTGGATGAAGGATGTATTGTATTACTTTTGTCTTTTTTAAAAACCGCTTTAGCTAAAGATCGGAAGGTATATTTAAACAACTCTATAGTGTCAACGATAAATGAAACTAAGGTTACGGATTTAGTCCCATCGAGGAGAAGTTTTCTTTTCTGATAACCTAAGACAGGCTTGGCATTTTTAGCATAAACGATAAATTCAAAATGCTCATCAGTGTCTCTGTCTCCTCTGTCGCTATCCATAATCGTAGGACCCAAAGTCTGAACTAAAATACCATGGGGATTTAAAACCTTACACATTCTCTTTATGGCTAAACCATCAGAATCATAGTGCCTTAATACATTGGAAACGGTAATCATATCTACTCGACCAATCTTTTGTTGAGAGTTATATAACTCAGTTATGGTATCCAACTCAAAACTTTCTGCGAAACGAAATTGTAAATTACCCGTATTGAATAAATTTGTATCATCTCTTTTTATTTCTGCCACTTTTATATATTCTTTGTTGTTATCAACGCCATAGAGGACGAAATTGCTAAAGCCTTCTTCTATCAATGCTTTTTTAAGATCGAAAGTTGTGGGCGCCCCATCTTGTCCAATACCTACATCAACAACAATTAGATGGTCGTCTATATTTATACCCCGTTCTTCTCTTTGTCTTTTTAAAAGCCTGATGGCTTCTCTATGAAGCAGTATGAGACGACCTGAATGGGTAGCCCCTGTTGTTTGCCTGTTAAGCGATGTTCGTTCTTCTTCATAATCATCAGATAAGAGGGTGTTTAACATTTGTGAGGAATCGGAAGGATTATAGCTTCCTTCTGCCTGATTCCCTACAGGTAACTCTGAGGCCTGAGTAATAATACCCACTTGGCCATCCGCATTACCAATTCCGGGAATGAGATATTCGCTTAGGACAGGGCTGGCTGCTACTGGCGTTGCTGCTGGCAATACGGCTTTGTTACCTGCATCACCTATTGGCCTCGCTAGCTCTTGAGCCATTTGCGGTTGGCTCATAAAACCAGATATTCCACCAGAAAAATAACTCCTTATAGTCTGCCAGTATGATGTATATACTGACTCACTTACGCTATATTCTCCATCCTTAAAGGACTTCTGATAAGCCTGGAAATAAGCAGTCTTTGACCAATCTTCCTTGGAAGTAAGACCTGTTAGATTTTGAGAATCAACTAAGTTTAAGTATGGATTTGCTTTTACTATGGACTGTGGACTATTGGCTATGGACTGCGAGCGAAAGCGAGCCTTAAACCATTGGGCAAGGATTAAAGAGTAATACACCTGCCTTAGAGGAGCATAGCGCTTGGAAGTATTTATTTCTTTGATAAGTTTTGGAATAATGAACTCACGGATGAGTTGCGAGGAATATTCGTTCAATGCTTTTAGCCGAGGGTCATCGAATTTGTAGGTTACAGAGTCCTTGAGGTAATCCTGCTCCAACATGACTTTGAGAGTGGCTTTGTAAATATAGGCTGAGGTAGTGGTTTCTCTGATGATGATTTCATCCGGGACTATCCATGGCCGGGTGAGGGTGGGAATGGTTACATTCTCATAACCAAATAATTCCTCTGCTTTTTTGTAGAGCTTATCCCAGTATTCTTTGCCTTCTGGCGTCTCTGGCGATGTTGCTTTTGCGGTATCTTTCTTAAGCTGGAGGTCTGATTCAAGCATGATTTTACCGATATCAGTCTGAGCTACATAGGGGTCTATGATATTATCAGGTGAGTCTGGACGTAAGTTTACCCAGAAGGAATCATTGGGTAGAGAGATTCCGATAAAGAAGTACTTGAGGAGCTCTTTAGAGGCGTTCTCAAGTTCGCTTGTTTTTGGATTCTTAAGGCTGCCTTTATCTAAGAGCAGCTTAAAACTGTTGTTTAAGCTATCGTAGGAAAGATACCTTAAAAGCGCTTTCTGGATAATAACCTAAGGCGAGGAATGATGGCATACGCCTATAGAATGCCCCTACGCTGCGTTTTACGGGGCTAAAGAAAGCGTGGGGTATTGTTGTTTTCTATGGGTTGCTGTGGGAATATGGCTTTTTCGTTGGTAGTTTATTATATAATTTCTTCTGCCTCTTTTTTGATCGTAGAATCATTGGTAAAATTCTCTGGAAATAAAATAATATTATTCCCTTTCCCTGTCACAGAAGGAACAAGAAGGGCTTCATATCCTTTCCGGTAAGCTAAACTTGCTATATGCTGAGTAAAATTCCAGCTGCTACCTATGAGATTATCTTCTTGTATATCAAGCGCCTTGAGATTTTTTTCATTTGTTAGATCGAATACTTTCCTGAGTTTTACCTTTAGCTTAACAATTTTGTATACGAGCTTCGTCTTAATCTCGGTCTTCCGCGCCAATTCGGCCGCGCAAACTTCTCGAGAATCCGACGCGTACAAAACAAGAAATTCTCCACTATTATATCTTCCAGGATATAATAGGCTCCCGTTAGTATTTAATGCATCGTATTTCTGGGAAACTATGCGGTAACAAGAGGCGTCTAGTGAGATAGGTTTTATTTCAAGAAAACGCTTCTCTATCTCATCACTATTTTTCTTTTCTGGCATATTAAGTAGCAATTCCCCATTCTATTGTGCCCAGGAGATTGATGATCTTTTCAATTCCTTCGCCGTTATACATGATTTCTTTCAGCGGGGTGCGTCCTTCGAGAGACTGATTAGATGTATTGAGCCACTTTATTGCATCTTTCTGTTCAAAAACGCCCAAAAGTTTTTGAATAAGTTTTTCTACTCTTTTGAGTTTTTCTATCGCAAGCTGGTGCGGATAGCTTTCATTGTGTTCCCAACGGGCAATAGTCCTTGTTCCAATTCCTATAATGTCCGCCAAGATCTCTTGTGAACACCCTAGAGAAGCTCTTACCTGTTTAATCTCCTTTGTGATAGGCATATGAAGAACTGTCATTGTAAATCCCTCCCTCCGGTTACTTTAATTTTTCTTTCCACTTAAAGTATGCCATATGACACGTCTAATGTCAAGACATTTTTTGTTTTTTTGTAATACAAAAACTACTTGACAATACATATAATACATTGTATACTTTAAGCAGAAAGGGGGGAACATAAAAATGAGAGAAATAATGTCTTTGAGGTTGGACCCTAACAGACTTAAAGCGTTAGAGCAAATCCATCAAGCAACCAAGATACCAGTCACCGAATTAGTTCGTCAGGGGGTAGACAGAGTAATTGAGACTTATCATATCTATATCCCTGACGCAGAGTTCAGGAAACAACTGAACATAGTTATTCAGGACGGTGAAAATTATTTGAGGAGACTGGCAAATGAAGATTAGATATCTTGGCTATAACGAGGTTTTAGATATTTATCGGGAACAGATAAATAAGTTTGGTGGGTTCGGGGCAGTTAGGGATAATAACGCATTATTATCGGTTATCGTTAATCCTCAAAGGGAGTTCGCAGGCAGAGAACTGTATCCAACTATTGCTTCAAAGGCAGCGATAGTTGTTTATAGTCTCATTAAAAATCACCCCTTTGTTGATGGTAATAAGCGCACTGCCTTTATTTGGGGTAGGACTTTTTTACGTTTGAACGGTTACGATGTAGGAGCGCTTCAGAAATACTATGAGATTATAGTCAAAATTGCCAAAGATGAAGTTAAACAAGAGGATGTCTTTGAGTGGTTTGAGGTTTCTGTCGCTCTACTGTCGGATATAAAGGAGAAAGTCAAGGAGAAGAATAGATGCTAGCCAAGAATATGTTTCTTTGTGATGCAGCAATGATAAATCCTGATAATACATTTTCTGTCTTTAGAGGTGGCATTAACGTCTTTAACCTTACGGTGCCAAAGGAAGTTAGCCTTGCGCATTTTCCCCCAATTAAAATGTCGTTCGTGGCGACCCTTGAACTTGAAGTTACGGAAATGGGCAGGTTGCACAATTTGGAACTTGTGCTTATGGATATGGACGGGCATAGAATACTGCCAGAGTTAAGGTCTAATTTTCAGTCGCCAGTGAGCCAAAATAAAGGATACCACAATATCTTTCTTGATATCATCGTGCCTTTTAAGTCACCAGGAGAGTATTGTTTTTATATCAATGTTGATGGACACGAACTCGGTTCTCTACCGTTTTATGTCGTATTCCATCAAACGTCGTAATTCAATGCAGAATTATCCTTCAGTAACATACCTTCGTAACCTAAAACTTTTCTCTGAAAGAACCCAAGAATTAGTTGATAAGATTTTTTCTTTGGCGTTAGTAGAGGGTTGAAGGGGGTTTACTATGACAAACTTCAAAGGTTTTATTAAGGTCCAAGAAGCAGCAAAGATATTGGGTGTCTCTGTGATGACGCTTCATCGGTGGGACGCAAAAGGTAAATTAAAATCTTTCAGGCATCCTATTAACAATTATAGGCTCTATAAAGTTGAGGATTTGAGGAAGATGCTTAAACACATTTCTAAAACGAAGAAGAAATAATTCAGCAGAAGGGATAGAAATGGGGTTTATTTTCAGTTATCACGCTAAAGATAAGAATGGAGAACACAAGGATGGAACGATAGGATTTCTTTGATTCTCGCGCATATATCCGCGGCGCTGACAATTTCGGAAACCATCGCCACGCAGGGAGCTCCGTGCGCCAGGACTTCCCGCAGATTATGCAGCTTGATCCCGCCGATGGCGACAAAAGGTATAGCCACATGCTTAAACGCATAATCCAAATACTCTAAACCCACCGCAGGGCAGGCATCTTTCTTGGTTCGCGTAGGAAAAATCGGGCCGATGGCAATATAGTCCGCCCCGCGCGCGATTGCATCCTGCGCCTGCCGGGGCGAATGAGTAGACAACCCGATAATCATGCCTTCTTTAACTAATTCCCGCGCTGCCTCTATCGGCATATCATCCTGCCCAAGATGCACTCCGTCGGCTTTAACGGCAAGCGCGATATCCAGATCATCGTTGACGATAAATGTGGCAGCGGCATTAACCGTCATCCTGCGGATTTCTAAGCACTCCAGGTATTTTTGCCTCTTGGGCTTTTCCTTTTGGCGATACTGAAGAATTTTTATCCCGCCGGCAAGCATATCCCTTGCCACTTCGATATTGCTGCGCCCGAGAGAATATTCTTCCGCGGTAATAGCATATAATGGATACGCCAATTTCCTGCGCTTTATTTCGCTAATCATCTCTGCCCCTTCAAAGGCGTTCATAATACCTGCCAATCTTTGCACACCGGCTGATGCCCCTTCTGCACGATCATTTCTTTGACTTCGTCAACGCTGCTTGTATCCGCGATCTCAAACTGCCCTTCTTCGGCAGGGGCAAGCGCATACCCTCCCACTTGCGTGCGCGACCCTGCGGACATACGGGTTACCCCTAAGCCGATAAGGTTTTTACGCAAGGCGCTGTTTTCCCGGGTAGAAATCGTAATCCCCGCGCGCGGCAGAAATAAACGCATGGCAATCAGCGACTGAACCAGCTCCCGGTCGGTTAACGGATGCGCGCAGACAAAACCGCCTGCCTGCGGCTGTAGGCGCGGCAGGGATACTCCCAGCTCTATTTCAGGATAGTTATCCTGCAGCCAGCGGCCGTGCAATCCCGCGAAGAACACATCTTTTTGAAACTCCCCTAAACCCAACAGCGCCCCGACATTCACCTGGCGCATGCGCGCAACGGCTGCGCGCTGCGGGGCATCAAGACGAAAACGATAATCGCTCTTGGGGCCCCGGGGGTGCAGCCTGCCGTATAAACCCCGGTCATAGGTTTCTTGATAAATCGTAAGGCCATCCGCGCCGGAAGCGATGAGTGAAACATAATCGCCTTCTGTAAGCGGGTATACCTCAATACCAACGGAGGTGAAGTACCGGCTCACCGCCTGAATGCATTCCTTTATATAGGAAACCGGCGACGCGCCCTTTGATTCTCCGGTCAAAAGAAGTACCTGACGAATGCCGCCCCGGGATACCTCTTGCGCCTCGCGCTCTACTTCGCTTAGCGAAAGTTTTCTTCTCTGAATGGCGTTTGCCTGCTTGAAACCGCAATAAAGGCATTCATTATCGCAGTAATTCGAAAGATAAAGCGGGGCATAGAGCAAGATCACCCTGCCGAAATTCGCCAAGGTGCTCTTCTGCGCCCTCTGCGCCAACGGCTCGAGATATTCCAGCGCGTTGCGCGAAAGCAGGGAAAGAAAGTCCAGCTCACCGAGGGGCTCTTTCAGCAGCGCGCGTTCAATATCCTGCCTGCGCACGTTTTCCAGGAAAGAATAAAAATCAAAACTATTAAACCGCCTCAGTTCATCAAAGAATGAACCTTTCATATTATCGGAGAAACCCGGTAAGCGGGGAAGACGGCTCGGCATTGTCTTTTGGCGCGGCAACGCCGGCGCGATAGGCAATCCTTCCGGCCCGCACCGCCAGAGAAAATGCCTGCGCAGTTAATGCGGGATCTTGCGCGGTTGCGACAGCGGTATTCACCAACACTGCTGAGGCGCCCAATTCCATTGCCTCTGCGGCATGCGAAGGGCGGCCAAGGCCGGCATCCACCACGATAGGCAGGTTGATTTCCTGCACCAGTATTTTGATCAATTCGCGCATGCATACGCCTTTATTGGTACCGATGGGCGCGCCCAAAGGCATAATCGTTGCGGCGCCCGCGTCACTTAGGCGCCGCGCATCCGCAAGATCGGGATTCACATAAGGCATAACAATAAAACCCTCCTTGGCAAGAACTTCCGTGGCCCGGATAGTCTGGGCATTATCGGGAAGAAGGTATTTGTTGTCCGGGATTACCTCTATTTTAATCCAGTTTCCGCATCCTGCGGCACGGGCAATGCGGGCTATACGTATTGCCTCATCGGCATTACGCGCGCCGGAAGTATTAGCCATAATAATGCATTCTTTGGGAATATACTCCAGTATATTATCGCGCCGGTCCTGCGTATCAACGCGGCGTAACGCCACGGTGACGATATGGGCGCGCGAAACAACAATTGCCTCTCTCATCAACGGATACGACGCGAATTTACCCGTACCCAGAAAGAAACGGCTTTCTATTGCCTGCCCGGCAATGATTAACTGGTCTTCCATGATTATCCGCCTCCCATAAAAGATATAATCTCAACCGTATCATTTTCCTTGAGTACGGCCGCCTCCCATTTATCCCGGGCAAGGATAGCGCCATTATGCTCCACTACCACCGTTTCCGGCCGTATCTTACGCTGCGCAATCAGTGCCGCAACGGTTATCTGGCAAACTAATAACAGGTCTTCTCCGTTAATTCGCACGCGCATAGTTTCCTCCCTCGCACACCGGCCATATCGGAATGGCCATGCACCCCGGCATAAATGAATGCCGGGTGTCCCGCCTTCTGCGGGATGTGCCGCCTCCTGCTAACACCCGGCCTTATCGGATCGGCCGGTGTGTTTCCTCCTGAAACAAAAAACCCTTATGCCGGGCACAAGGGTTTACGTTCATTTATTTTCCCTTCGCTGGCATTATCCAGCTCTTCTTCGCCCTTCAACGGTTAAGCAATTGGTAGGGCTTCGAAGAGTCCCCCGTAGCCATACCTGCTGTCCGAAAGTTAATTGGCGTAGGAGGAATCAGGTTCATCGGGTAATCCGCTTATTTCGCGGAACTCTCAGGCCGTTATACGGCCTCCCCTCTTTCATTTAACAGATTTATTTAACCACAGAATTAAAGTTTGTCAAGTAGGTTAAAAAAGGTACGTGGGAAAAAAGAGCGCGTTTTAAAGTTACGCTCTCAAGGCAAGTCCGCCGACTTTTTCTTTTTTAAGAATCTGTATTACTTTATTCATATCGGCAATGGTATGCCCGCAGGTTATTTGAAAGCGTATTCTACTGGCATCCCTGGGTACTGCCGGAGGTATCATCGGTATGGCGATTATACCTTTTCCCCTAAGCAAGCCGCTCATCCTGCAGGTTTCTTCCGCAGAGCCGAAAATAATCGGAATAATAGGAGTTACTTCCTTAGGCAGAGGAATATCCAACTTAGCTAAAGCATTTCTAAAATACATAATATTGCTTTGTAAGCGCTTAAACAGCTTTAAATTAGTTTTTATCTCATTGAGGGAAACACATGCCGAAGCCATAATCATAGCCGGCAGGCTTGAGGTAAATACCAGCTCATAGGATTTCATTTTTATCAGCTCTATGATTTTTCTTGATGATAGAATATACCCCCCGTGGGAACCCAGGGATTTATTCATGGCACCGGTCAACACCGGGACATCATTTGCGCTAAGATTAAAATACTCCAATATTCCGTAGCCATGCTTACCTATGGTGCCTAGGCCATGCGCGTCATCCACCACAAGCGTAGCTTTATACTGTTTTGCAAGCTGGCTTATCAAATCTATTCTGGCAATGTCACCGTCTTGGCTAAATAGGCTTTCTGTTATTATCAGGCTTTTAGCATTCGGGTTTTGCCTGAATTCAGAATCTATTTTTTGTTTCAGGTCAGCTACATCATTATGTTCGAATTCTATTGGTTCGATATCATGCAATTTCAATGCCCTAGTAAAACTTATGTGTAAATACTTATCGCAAAAAACCTTTAATCCTTCTTCGGCAAAGGCCGTTACCACTGCGCCATTAGCCATATAACCACTTGAGAACAGCAACGCATCTTCGTAATGATAAAAATCCTTTAAAGCATCTTGGAGCATCTTATGGTATAACGTCCCGCCGGTAACCGCAAATGAAGCCCCGGTCCCTACCCCATAACTCTTGACTGCCTTGATTACCGCAGAAATAACCTTAGGGCTCTTTGATAACCCCAGGTAATTATTGGTACTAAACGAAATATATCTTTTGCCATCCAGGTATACCTCGGCGGCTCTTTTTCCCGGGCGGAAATAGCCATAATAAAACCATAAATTTACTTTTTTTAGCTTACTAAATTGCTCAATAAGCTCTTTTGACTTTTCCTCGTTGGTCGGTTTCTTTAGCTCCGTAACATTTGTATCCATATTTTTTCTCCTATCAAAATTTCTCTCAAGCAAATCATTGATAATCGCTGGCGATTATTTTGATTATAATATAATCAACGGATAATGCAATGATTTATTTTGGCCTTTTGAAACGCAAGAAGTAAGAAGCGCCTGCGTCAATTGTATTTGCCAACGAAGGCACTCGTGATGCTTCTGTTGGCCCTTTAACGCACAATTGCCTTATCTTCAAGCGAACAATACTCCGAGGAAAGCATCTTTGTAATCTCCTGAGCAGCCTTCCTTCCTGAAAAAAGCATCCCGGCAAAGGTAGGGCCCATACGAGGTATACCAAAAACTGTAGATACTGCCATCCCAATTGCATATAGGCCAGGATGTATCTGGCCTGTTTTTTCAACCACAAGATCCTCTGAGGTATTCACATCCATGGGGCCGTAAGTTTGTAATTTTAACAGGCCTCTTTTCTCAAGGCTCTTTGCCACCCAAGCATCATGGCCGGTAGCATCAATTACAACTTTAGATTCTAAGGCAACAGGGTCAACGCAAGTAATCTGCCGCGGCAGAGCTGAAACTGGTGACCAGTTAATCACTACGCCCTCTACCTTATTATTGCGGTAGACGACATCATCAAATTTTGTAAGGTTGAGAATCTTGGCTCCGGAGTCACTTGCAGCAGAAATAAGTTTTGAGCAAGCAGATGGGCCATCTGCAACAAAAAGGCCATCAACGATCTCTTTGTAAGGAATCTCTAATTCATCCAAGATCTTATCCGCGGGCGCGCGGAAGGTTAAGGTGTTCATAAAATAGCCGCCGACCCAAAATCCTCCTCCTATATAATTGTTGCTTTCAATTACCAGGGTCTTAAAACCGGCGTTTGCTAAATCCCGCGCTGCTATAAGGCCGCTGGGGCCGCCACCCACCACAATCACATCCGAAACGACGTAATCTTGAAACCACTTGCTAAATTCGCTGACAATCGCTCTGGTTATCTGAGACTCTGAAATTTTCGCAAACATAGTTACCCTCCTAAATAATGTTGTAGCCTCAAATACACCCGGCCTTATCGGATCGGTGCCGGTGTGTTTCCTCCTGCTAACACCCGGCCTTATCGGATCGGCCGGTGTGCCGCCTCCTGCGGCAACAAAAAACCCTTACGCCAACTGCATAAGGGTTACATACCTTCATACCTCCTTTCCCTCCGCTGGCATTATCCAGATCAGGTTCATCGGGTAATCCGCTTATTTCGCGGAACTCTCAGGCCGTGAATACGGCCTCCCCATTTTTTTATTTAACGGGCTTATTAAACCATAAAATTCTGCTTTGTCAAGCAAACAAAAGAATTCTATTCCCTATTTTATTTTGATTTCTACCTCAGGGCTGTTCTTTATGGTATTGTGCACGGGGCAATTTTTTATGAATTCATGCACCGCCTTTAGCCTGCGCTCATCAATCTGCGCCCCCTTCAAGTCTACATTTAGCTGTATTTTTTTGAAAAAAACCGGCGCCTCTTTAGAGAATTCCGCGCCCACGCTTACACTAAACTCCGGCAGTAATAATCCTGCGCCTTCGGCGTATTTACGCAGATACACCCCTACGCAAGTGCCAAGGCTGGCAAGCAATGTATCCGGGGGTGTCATCCCATTTCCTTTTGCGTCAACCATAAATTCGTAACCTTTTGCTTTAACTTTAAAAGAATAATCTCCCGAATTAGTTATATCAACGTGATACATTATTACCTCCTTTTTAATCTCAACGCGTTCCCGATAACAGACAGCGAACTGAAACTCATCGCCGCCCCCGCGATCACCGGGCTTAAGAGAATTCCGAAGAACGGATAAAGGATACCCGCCGCCACAGGCACTCCTAATGAATTATAAATGAAAGCGAAAAACAGATTCTGGCGGATATTGCGCATCACGCTGCGGCTTAATTTTAAAGTTTTAACAATGCCTCCTAAATCGCCTTTCACTAATGTGACCCCGGCGCTCTCTATGGCGACATCAGTCCCGGCCCCCATGGCCACCCCTACCTCGGCCTCGGCCAGCGCCGGGGCATCATTGATCCCGTCGCCGGCCATCAATACAAGAGTGCCCTGCGCCTTAAGCTCTTTGACAATACGCTGCTTATCCTGCGGCTCTAATTCCGCGCGCACATCATCGATATTCAGCTGCTTAGCAATAGCTTGGGCTGTTTTCTGATTATCGCCGGTTAACATGCTCACCTTAAGCCCCATTTTATGAAGCTCTTCAATGCCCTTAAGGCTTGTCTTCTTAAGCGGGTCGGAAATCCCCAAAATCCCGATGGCCTTTTTATCCGCGCCCACCCAGACAACCGTCTGCGCCTGCTCCTGCAATTCTAAAGCCTTCTGCATTAAATCCCCGGGGAGTTTCCCTGTTATTTCTTCGACGAATTTACTTTTCCCTAAAAAAACTTCTTGGCCGCTTAACTTTCCTAAAACACCCTTGCCGGCCACGGATTTAAAATCCTGAATATCTTTCAATGCCGTTTGCTTTTCACCGGCATAATCAACGATTGACCGCGCCAGAGGATGTTCGCTGTTTTTTTCCAACGAACCGGATATCTCGATTAAAAATCGTTCCTGGACTCCTGCGGCCGGATAAATAGCGGTTACCCTGGGCCTACCCTGAGTCAAGGTTCCGGTCTTATCGATCAAAACATGAGTAATCCTCTCTGCTCTTTCCAATGCCTCGGCATTTTTTATCAAGATACCTGACTGAGCGCCGCGGCCTATCCCCACCATGATAGACATCGGCGTAGCCAACCCCAGGGCGCAAGGGCAGGCGATGATCAACACCGCGATCGCATTAATCAAAGCGTGGGTAAATCTTGGTTCCGGGCCCCAATTGGCCCAGATCATAAATGTCAAAACAGCTACGCCCATAACCGCAGGGACAAAATACCCTGCCACTTTATCGGCTAACCCTTGAATCGGAGCCCGGCTCCTTTGAGCCTCGGCTACCATGCGCACAATCTGCGACAATAATGTTTCCGCTCCGATTTTATCGGCGCGCATTAAAAATGTCCCGCTCTGGTTGAGGGTAGCGCCGATTGCTTGATCGCCCTCTTTCTTCTTTACCGGCACAGGCTCACCGGAAATCATAGATTCATCAACCGTACTTTTCCCCGCGATAATAACTCCATCCAGAGGGATTTTCTCGCCGGGGCGCACCCTCAAGATATCTCCTCTCTGAACAGAATCTATCGGGATATCCTCTTCTTTGCCGTCAAGTATACGATGGGCATTTTTTGCCGCCAGGCCTAATAACGCTTTAATAGCCTGCCCGGCCCGGTTGCGCGCTTTCGCTTCTAATAATTGCCCTAAAATAACCAAAACTGTAATTAAAACCGAGGCTTCAAAATAGAGGTCGATTTTCCCCATCTTCTTCAATGAGGCCGGGAAAACCTGCGGCAATAAAACAGCCGCAGCGCTATAAACATAGGCCGCTCCCACGCCTAAGACGATCAGAGTAAACATATTTAAACTCTTATTTACGATAGACTGCCATGCTTTGGCAAAGAAAAAACCACCCGCCCAAAAAACGACTACTGTGGCTAAAAGAAACTGCACCAGAGAAGAAATCGAATAAGGAATAGCTGCTCCTAAGCTTATCGCCGGAAACATTTCTCCCAGGCTCAATAAGACAATCGGAATTGCAAGCACCAGGCCGAGGAAAAATTTCCGTGATAAGGATCGGAGTAGTTTATGCTCTTCGTCATCTTCAAATGCTAGGCCAACCAGCTCAAGGCGCATGCCGCATTTCGCACAATCTCCGGATTTTTCCTGCCTAATCTCCGGATGCATCGGGCAAGAATACAAGGTTTTACTTTTAAATTCCATTTTCACAAACAAAATATCAAAAGATTGGCGAAGAAATACAAAATACCTATGAACAACTCTTTTATGCTTCCCGAAGCAGAAAACCTCAACAACCCGGAAGCCATCAATAGCAGCGACCCTAATACCGCTATAATCTGATAAGGACTAATTTTCATGCTACCTCCATTGTTTAATAACTATAGGCGCTAACCTTAACTAATTTTATCACAACCAAAGGACTAGACAACAAATATAAAAAAGGCCGTTTCTGTTTTAAGATTAGAAACAGCCTCTTAATTTTGACCGCACCCTTGCTTACTTCGGATACCCTACGGTCTGAGCGAGGATTATTTTCTGGCCCGGGCGCAGTTTCATCGCCTTTGCCAAGGCAGGCTTATCCATCAAGCCGCGCACAACCGTTGCCAGGCCAAAAGATGCGCAGTATAAATATACGTTCTGGCTAATGAATCCGGTATCCGCGGCAGCGTAAAAATCAGCATTCTGGGCAGACAGCCTGCTCATTTTAGAAAAGTCAGCCACATAGATAAGATTTACCGGAGCATCTTTAACAAAGGGCTGGCTTCCGGTCAAAGCCCTTATATCTGCTGATACAACCGGCATTAATATATTGCCTTTGACATCGTACAAATACAGGCCGTCTGCCTTAGCCAAATAAATATCGATCTCCTGCATATTCATCGCCGAAGGAGATGTGCGGTGCGCTGATTCCGGCCGGTTTATCCCTGCCGCAGCCCAAAGCATATCTGATATGACTTCTAGCGGAAGCTCTCTGGGACTGAATTCCCGCCTGCTCTGCCTTTCTTTCAACGCCTGCATCAGCGGCATCCCGCCCTGCATCTTCGGCTCCGGCAGCTTAATTGGCTTTAATTCCTGGGCGTAAACAAATACAGGCAAAACTAGCAGGAAAAATAGAAACGCTCTCATTATTTTCATTATTTTATAGCTCATCCAAACTCCAAGTAAAGGCTTTTATGCCTTCCTTGTCTAACTTTTGCTTGAGTTCTTTTACCGCAGAGAGCAGCTGTTTTGCGGAATTTTCCGGGGCAGCGACATAAAGCAGGTTATTCCTGCCCGGCCATATATCATTGCCTAAATGCGTGCCGGAGCCTTCCCCCCGGCCGAATACGCCCATCACCTTAGTATAATTTTTCAAGTTGCAAATTTCCATTGCTTCCATCACTTCCATATCTATTGCTTCATTATAGGCGATCATTACCATTTTTAGCATTATCTCTTACCTCCGAATAGCTTCTGCCTTTCTACAAGAAAATCGCCTTCGGCTATTTAATTCTTGCGATTTTCAGCCTGCCCTGGCTTGGTATTCTGGCAGGCCAGGGTGGTTATGAATTTATACCTTCCTTTACCATGGAAGATAGCATAAAGTGTAGGCACAAAGAGCATGGTAATTAACGTAGAGACTGTCAGCCCGCCGATCATGGTAATACCTAATGGCTGCCAGACCTCGGAACCTTCTCCCCGGGAAATTGCCAAAGGCAGGAGCCCAGCCAGAGTAGTAATAGTAGTCATTAATACCGGCCTTAATCTTTCTTTTCCCCCGGTAGTTACTGCTTCATACATAGATAGGCCACGTGCGCGCAGGATCTGGATATAACTTACCAAAACAATAGCGTTATTAACCACGATACCCATCAACATAATGATCCCTAAAAACGTAATAATGCTTAAGGTTGTATTCGTCAGGACAAAACCTAAAATTACGCCGATAAAGGTAAAAGGAATAGCGAACATGATGATAAAAGGGTCTAAGAGCGATTCAAATTGCGCGGCCATGACCATATACACCAGGCAGATACCCAGCAATAACAGCATCGTCATATCCTTAAACGCCTTTCTTTGTTCTTCTGCCTCGCCTCCGATATTAATCATCACATCGCTGGGCAGGGTTAATTTAGCCAATTCTTTGTTGAAGTCCTCAACGATCTTCCCCGAGGACCGCCTGTAGGCATTACATTCTACCCGCACTACCCTTTCCCGGTTTTTGCGGTCAATATCCTGCGGCCCGATGGTTTCTGAAATTTTGGCGACGTTAGACAATTTAATATGCTCTCTGGAAACTCCTTTCAGCGCTTCTGAATCTGCCAAAGCAACAAAAGAAGTTTTTTCCTGCGGCAGAGGGGCGACGATAGCAAGGTTTTCAATATCCTCTTGTTTTGCGCGCGAGGCTTCCTCAAGCCTGACATAAATATCGTAAGTCTCTCCTTTTTCACGGTATTTTGTCGCGCTTACCCCCTGAATAAAAGCCTTAAGGGTGTTGGAAATAGTGCTCATGTCCAGGCCCAGAGCCGCTGTCTTTTCCCGGTCAACTTCAATCCTTAATTCCGGGCGGTTAAACTCGCGCGAAATAGAAGCATCTACTGCCCCGGGGATCTTTTCTAAGATGCCTTTTATCTTTTCTGCCAAGGCATCGGTCTCTGCGAACGAATGCCCGATAATTTCGATCTGGATTGCCTTGCCGCCGCCTCCGGTAATCAGGCGGCCTATCGGATTTCCTGTGGAGACATCAGCCTTGATTACCCCGGGGAAATTTTTTATCTTGTCTCTTATGACTTGCCCGACTTCCGTAACCGAACGTTTTCTCTTGGTCTTGACAACCAGCTTTGCTCCGGCAGCGATAGTATGCGACCCCTGCGCGCCGCCAAAGGCCCTGCCTAAGCCCCTGACTGAACCGGTTCTCACATAATAATATTCCGCTTCCGGGATATCTTTGGCAAGCAAATCTTCAATTCTCTTGGCGAGTTTATCGCTTTCTTCAAGCCTTGTCCCGACAGGAAGGCTGATATTGACCCGCAGGTCACCGCTATCTTCTTCGGGGATAAATTCATTGCCGACAAAACGCGTCAGGGTTAAGCTAAAGATAAACGCCAAAGTAAAGCTGATAATAATGATCTTTTTATGCCTTAAGCACCAGCCCAGCTGTTTTGCGTAAAAATCCTCCCATCCCTTAAACATCTTTTCTGAGAAATCATAAAATTTAATGAATGCCTTTGATTTCTCTTTAATTCTACTGTTGTTGAAATGCATCCACTTTGAACAAAGCATCGGGGTGAAAGTTACGGCAGTAAAAAGCGACGCCAGGAGCGTAACAATAATGATTATTGCTAATTCTCCGAATATAACGCCGACAACTCCCGGGATAAATAGCATCGGCAGAAAAACTACCACGGTTGTGAAGGTAGAGGCGGCGATAGCTAAAAACATTTCTGAGGTGCCAAAAATTGCCGCTTCCTGCGGCCGCTGTCCCCGCTCTAAATGGCGAAAAATATTGTCCACCACAACAATCGCGTTATCAACAACCATGCCCGAAGCAATGGCTATGGAAGAAAGGCTGATAGTGTTAATGGTTTTGCCGTTTAAGAAAAGGTAAATAAAGCTGATTAAAAGCGAAAACGGTATGGTCAGGGCGATAATCGCGCTGGGCGCGAACTGGCGCAGGAAAAACCAGACCACTAAAATTACCAAAAATATTGCCAGCCAGAGCGAAGATTTTAATGAATCAAGCGAGGCGACGATATCTTTTGACGTATCAAAAATAGTCACGGCCTTTATATCTGCCGGAAGCGCTTTAATTAAATCCTCCATGCGCTTCTTTATTCTTTCGGCGACTTCCACGGAATTGGTGCCGCTTTGCTTCTGCGCCATCATCATCAGGCCAGGTTGTTTATCAACGCGCACGCTGCTGGTGGTTTCTTTAAAGCTGTCTTCCACGCGCGCCACATCCTTTAAATAAATAAACTTACCCTCGCGCCTGCCTAGAATGACCAGGTTTATTTCTTCGGGGCTTGAGAATTCACCGGGAAGCCTAAGGAGATAATCGGTCAAGCCGGTCTTTAGGTCTCCTACCGGCTGAGTGATATTTTCCTGCTTTAAGGAATTCTGGATATCAAGTATTGAAAAACCGTACCCTTCAAGGCGGGCCTTATCTACCCAAATATTAATCTGGCGCTCTAAGCCGCCTCCCTGGATTTGCACTGTCCCCACCCCGGGCAGCTGGCGCAGGGCATCGCCCACTCTTTTATCGATTAAATCATAAAGCTCCGGGTATGATTGTTTTGCCGTGAAACCGAAATATATGATCGGGATATTAGCGGTGTTGAATTTAAAGATGATGGGGTTATCCATTTCATCGGGGATGTCCGGCAACAGCCGCTTAGATAAATCAATGCGGTCGCGGATATCGTTTGACGCCTCATCCAGGTTTGTTCCCCAGATGAATTTAAGGGTAATCCTCGAAGAGCCTTCCGAAGAACTGGAGGTGATTTTTTCTATGCCCGGGGTGGTGGCAAGCTGGTTCTCCAGCACTTCCGTAACTTTATTCTCTACGTCTTCCGGGCTGGCGCCGGGGTAGCTGGAGATGACACTGATAGAGGGCGGCTCAATTTCAGGCATACTGTCTATGCCTATCCTGGTAAGGCTATAAATTGCCAGCACGATGATTGAGAAAAAAATCATTAAATTCGTTACCGGCCTTTTGACTCCGAATTCGGGGAAATTCATTCTTTCTCCTCCTCCGCGATTACCTGCGCGCCCTCATAAAGCCTCTGCTGCCCCATAATTACAATCAGCTCGCCTTCGGCAAGGCCGTCTTTTACTTCATAGCGCGGGCCCTGGCGGACGCCTAAGCTAATTTTTCTTAAAACTGACTTTTGATTCTCTATCACATAAACGTATAAATTCGGCGCTTTGCCCATAATCGCTTCTTTTAAAATCACCGGCACATTTTTATGCTCGGCAAGCACCAGGCTTACCTTACTAAACATTCCCGAGCGCAGCTTACCTTCCGGATTATCTACGACAATTTCAATTGGTGCCGCGCGCGTAGACAAGTCTACTACCGGGCTGATCTTTTTTACCTTCCCGCTGAACTCCTCATCCGGATAGGCATCTACCCTGATTTTTGCTTTTTGCTCCAAAGCGATTTTTGCGTAATATTTTTCCGGGATGTCTAAATCTATTTCTACGCGCCTCATATCCACCACCAGAGCAATCGGCGTCTGCGTCGTGACATTCTCTCCGATATCCACATAAACCCTGCCGATAATTCCGCTAAGCGGGCTTTCTACGGGGGCCTTTTCAAATTTGAAACCGACTTCATCGCGGTCGATATAAGCAATTACTTCGCCTTTATTAATCAGCCTTCCGTCCTCTTTGACTTTTTCGATAATTTTTCCGTTTACCTTAGGGTATATTACCACCTCCTCCTGAGCCCTGATATTACCTATATAATCAATTGTTTCCTCAAGGTCTTTAAATACAACTCTAGAGGCCTTAACCGGGATTATTGCCTTTACGGGCTGTTTTTTTTCCTCTTTCTGGCAGCCTAAAACAGCTAATGCCATAAATAATACTATAATCAACTTCTCTGAACTAACCATCATTCCTCCAGTTTAATATTGTTCTTGGCTAAGGTTATCCCTTGAGATTTATCCAGGTTAATTAAGGCAATATTATAATCAATTAAGGCCTTGGCATAATCAAGCTCTGCCTTGGCTAATTTGTCCTGATAATCAAGCATGTCATGGGTTGAGACTTGCCCGGCGGCATAACGCTCTTTTTGCGCAACATAGTTTTGGGTTTCTTTTTCTCTGGAAAGCCTTGCCACCTCAACCTGGCGCCTCTGTACCCTTACATCCCTGACTTTGTCCCGCACCTCTATCATAATATTCTGCTCTAATCTTTTAAAGTTTAAAATAGCCTGGGCTTTTTCTAATTTTCTCTGGTTGTATTTTGCCCGGTCATCGCTGCCCCAGGGGATGCTGACTTCTACTCCGGCAAACCAGTCTATATAATTTTCATTGGCATTCTGAGCGGCCCTGCCATAGCTTTTTTCCAGGCCGTTTAAGCCATAGCTGCCGGTTAAATCAACGGTGGGAAGCAAGGCATTTTTTGCCACCTGAATTTTAATATCGCGGCTTTTTAAATCAATCTGCGCGGACTGATAATCCGGCCGGAAGATAAAGGAATTCTTCAGGCATATCAAGAGGTCCGGCTCCTCTAGCTTAAATTCCGGCTGGTCAACTAATTCAATTTTGGCGTTCCAAACCTTCGGGTCATCAATAAGGTTCGTTACTAATTTTAATTCATCCTCCGACTTCCTGGCTGCCGCTGCCGAGGAAACAACCGCTTTTTCTTTTGCCGCTGCCGCGGCCTCTGTCTCCAATAGATCTACCGAGCTCATCAACCCCTTTTTATAGCGGGCGCGGTTTATTGTCAGTAAAGCAATTGTCCGCTTAAAGGCAAGCCTATCCAGGGAATAATTTTCTAAGGAAAAAACATAATTATAATAAGCGGTTTTTGTTTTACTGATTGTATTTATTGCCGTATCCTTAAAAGATTTTTCTGATTGAGCTAAATTGTTCTTGGCAATAATAATATCCGCGCGGTTTACCAGTATCCCAAAACCCTTAAAAAGCGGCTGGGTGATTGTTACTTTGGGGGTTACCGCAAAATAAGGATTAAAAATCTGGAAGGAGGAGTCACTCTTATACCTTTCATTCAAGAAATCAATCGCGTATTCTGTGCCGGTAATTAATTTTCCCGAGGCTGCGGCATTAAAATTTATATCCAGCGAATTAAAGGTTGTGGCACCCTGCAAGACATTTGAAGCAAGCTCGGTATTGTCTTCTATGGAATATCCGCCGCTAAAAATAGGCTCAAATTCCGCCCGGGCAACCCTGACATCGTCTTCTTTTAATTTCGGGTCAATGCGCTTAATCAAAATTTCTGAATTCTGCTTTAAGGCATAAAGCAGGCAATCCACCAAGCCGATTTTTAAAACCGTGTCCTCGGCTCCCGAGGCCATAAAAACGGCTTTTTCCATTTCCCTTGCCCTTGCCTCTGCCTCGCCAGGCAAATTCTTTGCCGCGGCAGAAGAAACAAGGCTGCAGCACAGCACGGTATTTAAACAACTGATTAACACTCTTTTAAGCATCTTGCCTTAATTAGTTACCACTGAAAAACTCCTCTGTCCATACCATATATTGTAGTTGCCCCATTTATGGGGCCCAATAAATTGGGCAACTACAGGAGATTTTAAGCTAAATTAGAATTTTCTTTGAGTAAAATATCTTTTATTTGCAATAAGATACGCAAATAATCCTGCCGGTCAGTTTCAGAGATCCTGCCGAATATTTTTATGATCATCTGGCGCTTGCCTTCATTGATATTCTTGACTAAATTATTGCCTTTTGCGGTTAATTTTATTTTTATAATCCGGCGGTCTTGCGTTTCGTAGGTTCTTGCGCAATGGCCGCTTTTTACCAGCCGTTCGATAATCCCGGTCATCGCTGCCATGGTAACCCCCATAAAATGCGCCAGGTCTTTCATCTTGGCTTCCTGCTCAATCTCCAGAAAATGCAAAATCATTATTTGCGGCAGGGTAACCTTTCCTTTATGCAGTTTAGCCGCCATACACCTGGTAAACTCTTTCATCATTATGGGCATGACCTCGCTCATCTTATCGGCAAAACGCTTTAGGGAAATTGTGGGCATAATTAATCTCCTTAATAGTTAAGATAGTTAAATATCAACTTTATTAAGTGTAGCGCAAAAAGCAATTAATGTCAAGAAATTTTGTTTTTTTCGTAACAGTTCAGCTTTTAGAAGTGCCCGTCGGTGTCATTGCGAGACACGAAGTGCCGAAGCAATCCTATAAAAAGGCTGCTTCGTCGCTGTCGCTCCTCGCAGTGACACGAATACTTCCAAGAGCTGAACTATTACTTTTTTTCTGGGTTTAGAGATGGATTTTATAGCGGATTAATGGGGTGATAAGAGGAAAAATGGCCGCTGTCCCTATTTATTAAAATATCTTAATCCCCAACTGTGACTTGAATTCTGTCCCGCGTTCTTTGGCAAGCAATTCCGCCAGATGGTCTGCCCAGTAATCCATGATATTATAAGCCTTCTGCCAATGTGAATAACTCTCCGTTCCCAGAAAAGAAGAATTTTTACCTGATTTGACTTCATCTGAAATAGTGATTAATTTTTCTTTGCTGGAATAATCAAGGATCTCTCCTTCAAAAGAAAATGTCCCTTCCGGGCCTCCGGGTAAAGGCACAGGGCTAAACTGGCCTGCTACCTGTAATGCTGCGCTAAGGCCGACGTTCGTCTGAGAGATATTATTCAATTTTAAACTAATATAAAGAGTCTTTTTGCCTTGCGCCTCTTCTTTATCCGAAATAACCGGCATGGCAACATTTAAGGTTTTGGAGAAACGCTTGAGCATCTCTTGCCCTAGATTATCTATATCCGCATCGCTTACTTTGCTATCCGGAACACCGGAATCTTTTACTTTAACTCGGCTTAAGTCTACCTTATCGATAAAAATTGCTTCGTAGGCCAAAAAATCAGCTCCCGGTTTTACCCAGAGCTCCTTAAATCCCTGAACCTTCTGGGCCTCATCTTCTGAAACAACATTATACCCTTTATCCTTCATGCACTGGTCGAACCTCTTCTCCTTTAAATCCTTGTCCTTAAAGTCAGAGGCATCAACTATTGACCGGCAATTAGCTTTATCTTTTTGTACCTCCTCGGCCGGCTTCTGGGTATTCAGATAAGCCATCTTTGCAGCGCAACCTGGCAAAATTAATGCCATTATTAAAAAAAAGGGTATTTTTTTCATAGATGACCGGCTAAAAAATTAATCCGGGCTAGCTTATTTACGGCTTCGTTGCATTTCCCCCAGAATCTCTTTTGCTGCCTTTTTTCCTGCCCAAACTCCGCCTCCCCAAGTGGGAAAATTGCTCGCGTATTCTCCGCCAAAGTAGACGCGGCCGGCTGACTCTTTAAGCGCTTCACCGTATTTTGACAGGAAACCCGGGCTCATATGTACTTCACCTATCGGCCAACGCATGACCGCGCATCCAAGGATGTCTTTTCCCGGGTCAAAATTGGGGCTGATCATCCTGATATCCTCGTAGATTGCGGCTAATAACAAATCATCTGGAAGATTAAATTTCTTTTCATCGGTCACTGCCACGGATATTACTGCTCCGGCTTCGGGGTATCCGGCAACTGCGCCTGACTGGCTCATAAAGGCTGCCGAGTTTCCACATTTAAAAAACATGATCCCGGAAAACTTGTCGCCAGCGGGAAAATTCTTAAGGTGTATTGCGATTCCTACCAGCGGCACATATTGCACTGCCGCCAAAGCCCGGTATTTTCTGGGGCTTAATCCCTTAATGATCTCCTTAGCGGTGTTAGCCGGCATTGTAACAACCGCGTAGTCCGATGAATATACCTTGCCATCACGGCAATGGATGTAAACAGCCTTACCATCTTGGGATATTTCCGTAACTTCTGAGTTTAAGGCAAGCCTACCCCCGGCTTTCATGTATTCCTTGCTCATCTCCTCAGGCAAAAGGTTGTTTCCTCCCTTAATTATTGTCATCGGGAAAAATGGGCTGCCCCTATACCATCCGATTAGAAAAAGCGCCGAGACATTATCCGGAGAGCCTCCGAATCCACCCCTTACCCGGGTGCCCCAAAGAGTGGTTACATCAGGATGATACTGCGCCAAATACTCCCTTATCGTCTGCTTTTCCAGCTTTTTCCAAAGTGCGGTGTCCGTCGGCAGATCATAAACATAATCCCAGTTTTTCTGTTTATTAAAATCTACCCCCGGAAAAAGAACCGCTGCATCCTTACGCATCTTTTCTAGGCAAGCCGAGAAATCTTTCTTGGCTTCTTCAGAAAAAGGCACGCTATCAAGAAGGCTGCCCTTAATTTCTATAACCTTGCCTTCCCAAGCAATCATGTTTCCCCCAAGCGGCTGCAGAGGAAAACGCTTGATATAAGAATCAACCGGAGAGCTAAAATCAGCATTAACCCAGGCTACTCCGATGTTACAGGCGATCCCGTCAAAAATAACAGAGCGCATCCTGCCTCCGACTTGGGGCTCTTTCTCCAGAAGAAGAACATCTACTCCTTTATGCTTAAGCTCTAAGGCCGCGGTCAATCCCGAAATCCCGGCACCGATAATAATGACCTCCGCGCGGCCATCAACCTCCTTATTTACAGGAAATTTCTGATATTCGACGGCAGCAAATCCTGCTGATACTACGGACACACAAAGAATTAACACTAAAAGAAATAAAAACAACCTAACCCCCATTTTACACTCCCTTCTTAATTATCGAAGATTGATTCCGAAAAATGGGGCCCCTCTCGTATGAACCGAGGGGAAACCGCTCTATAATTTATTAGCCTAATTATATGCGTAATACCTCGATATATCAAGAATATTTTGGCTTTAGAGAGGTTCATTCTTCGCTAAATTTGAGCACATTAAGCTTTTGTTTAGCGAAATCCTGCGAAGCCGAAACAGGAGCAGGAGTCCGTTTTGTCCGGTCATTTTTGGCTTGAAATTGCGTAACTTTTTGATGGGGAGTCTGTTGCTTAAACCCAAGAATACTGTTCGAGCGAACCAGCAAATTTATCTTCTCGGCTATGCTCAAAGAGTATTTTTTGGCGAGCCGAGGGGCTCGAAGAATAAATTTGCTGACGAGTCGAGAACATAGAGAGATATTTCCTTCGACAACAGGCTCATGGGTAAAAAGATGTAAAATGTCCACTTAAAAAAAGTGGACATTGGGTTATTCGTGCTTTTCTCTTTCTTATAAACCGGTTATATTTTTTGCACCGGCCGGCGTTTTGGGGTAGTAAAACGGCCGAATAATTCATCTAAAAACTTATACGCCATTCCAATTTCCTCATCGGTGACATAAAAGGAAGGCGCCAAAGTAAAGGCGTTCTTGAAATAACCGCCGACGTCCAGCACTAAACCGTATTTCTTTCCTTTGTATTCCAAACCACCCTCAAGCCCTGCCTGAAATATCTGATCTGTCAATCGCCTATTCGGCGTAATACCGTCTTTCTCGCAGACCTCAAGACGAATAGCCAGCCCTATCCCTGTAACATCCCCAATCTCTTTGTGTTTTTTTTGAAGTTTCTCCAGCATGCCTACAAACTTCTTACCGCTGCTATTGATCCGGCTAGCCAATGTTTTATCCTGAAGTATCTTCATCACTTCTAACCCCGCGGTGGTACCCATAGGATTAGATGAAAACGTGGAATGCGTGGACCCGGGCGGAAAATCCTGTGGATTGACAAGCTCTTCTTTGGCCCAGAAGCCCGACAAAGGATTCATGCCATTGGTGAGCGCTTTGCCAAAAACCAACACATCGGGCTTGATACCAAAATGCTCAAGCGCCCAGAATCGCCCTGTCCGGTAAAAACCCATCTGCATCTCATCATCAACGAGATAAATCTTAAAATGATCAAGGACTCTTTTGATCCTCCTGAAGTAATCAGGCGGAGGAATAATATAACCACCTGTGCCTTGAATAGGCTCAATATAAAAAGCCGCAAATTCACATTCGCCGGTTTTAGTATCGACAATGGAATTGTATTCTGTTTCAAACAACTTCTCGAATTGGCCTACGCAATAATATTTACAGGAGTCAAAACTTTTACCATAATGGCAACGGAAACAGTAAGGATAAGGTATAAATTGCGCTCTGTTGGAAAAGTGGCCGTAGGGTTTCCTGTAACGGTAACTTGATGTGATCTCCGAGGCGCCAAGGGTCCGCCCATGATAGCCTCCCTGAAACGCAAAAAATTGTGTTTTGCCTGTTGTCTTACGGATAAGCTTGATGCTATCTTCAATAGCCTGAGACCCGCCTACATTAAAATGCACCCTGCCCTTGGTTTGAAAAGACTTTTGCGTTTGTTTTGCAATACTAGCGGAAAGCTCGATTTTCTCCCGGTGCAAATACTGGCTGGCTAATTGCGGCAGGTGATCGATCTGATTCCTGACCGCATCATTCACCCGTTTATTCTTATAACCTAAATTCACTGCCGAATACCACATTTGAAGATCCAGGTATGGCATGCCGCTATAATCGTACAAAAATGACCCATCACATTCAGAGAAGATTATCGGCTTTTTCAAATAATGAGCAGTATCTCCATAAGAACAATACAGGGATTCTTCGGTTAAAAGCCTTTTTTCTAATTTTCCCGCTACTGTCATATTATTTATCACTCCTGTTGGGAATTTTCATGCTGATACGAAACGCGCGGTTTTTGCTTACTTGATCAACGCCTCTAATTAGATAATCGCCGGCTTTAGCCGGGATAAGGAGCGAGCTTCCCTTATGTAAATGAACAAGCCAATCTTCTTTTAAAGATATAATCTCAATTGTCCCTTCGATTCCCATCAACACCTCAAATGTATCACGGTTGTAAATCTTAACCGGATTACCGTTTAAACTAGCCCTTATGCGCTCAACCCTTAAGGCATTATGCGTCACGACAGAATCAAACCCCTCAGTTAACATCGTTTCCCACTTACCCTTACACTGTTTTTTCAATGCGGCCCCTTGGCTGCACTTGTAATCAATCGAGGCCAATCCTTTTTTAATATGCATCTGCCTTTGACGAAGAAAATCATACATGCGGTAGGTCAAATCACTGGATTCCGCGATTTCAATTGCAATAGAGCCTCCTGTCCAGCAATGCAGGACGCCTGAAGGTATGCGAAATATCTCGCCCGGGGCGACATGAACCTTATGCAGTAAATCGAGGATATTTTCTCCCCTGTTAATAGCGGCTTCAAAATCCTTGCGGTTCACCTTGCTTTTTAAGCCCAGGTACAATACGCTCTCTGCGTCTTCATGCAGGTCAATGACTATAAATACCTCTTCTTTGCCTGGGTCAACTTCGCCTAATGCCTTTGCGGTTTTGTGCGAAGGGTGCAGATGCACCGACATGTGCTGATGCACATCAATAAACTTAACCAATATGGGAAAATCCTGCCCAAAATGTTCCACTACGTCATCTCCCAGAATTAACCCGGCCAATTGTTTGTCCTTAAGTAAATCCTTGAGGGTAAAAACTCTGCCGTCCGGCATTAGAATACGCGAGGGATATTTCCTATGCCCGGAAACTTCCCATGATTCGGCTGCCACCGGCATATTCTCATCATAAGACATGCCCTTCATGGCATAGAGATAATATCCACCCCACAGGTAGTTGGCGAAATTTCCCTCTATGAATTTAATCGGGGACTTGGTCAGAAAATCTACATCACCGAAAGTTAAGCTAAGGATATCCTGCTGAGGTTTTAGATTAACGGAATTAATATTATTGGTGAGCATAACTCTTCTTTTCCTTAATTATTCCCTGCTTCTAAAAGCACGAAACGAATCCCTTCATCAAAAAGCCTTGGGGTATCGACATTCACCATATGGGTATTAAGAGGCTTAGCTGCGGTGCCGGTTTGTTCAACGCCGATAATAGGATAAGAAAAAATACGGCCGGTTAACTCATTGCGCACCGCAGCGATTCGCTCTGCCATCTCCTGCTTGTTTAATCCTTCCGGGCCATTAGCCTGATATATCCCGCTGGCTCCGTAATCGAGGAGCTTTAATAATGTCCTAGCAGCATCTTCAAGCAAAATCGGATGTTTAATTTGAACATTATCCACTTTCAATGACTCAAACATATCCAAACCAGCAATAAGTTTACTTACTGTCGTCTTTTTATCGTTCGGCCCGTTATAACCATAAAGAGCACCCAAGCGCACAACTAAGGCATTAGGAAAATTCTTTAAGGAAGCCTCCTCGCCTTCAAGCTTAGTGCGTCCGTAATAATTGATCGGGTTAGCCCTGGATCCGGATCCATAAGGCCCGGAGCTCCCGTCAAACACATACTCAGAGGATATATAAACAAACTTACAGCTCTTCGCATACCGGGCAATAATAGAGACCGCATCAATATTCAATATCCGCGCCCTATCTCTTTCTTTCTCAACTACATCTGCATCGGCTTCACCCACAAGATAGACAACAACGTCAAAATTGGGATACTTAGAAAAATATTTCCTAATTTCCTCTTCGGATGTAACGTCCAATTTATCAAAGCCTAAAAGATTCGCTTTACTAAAACCCGTGCCTCTGACATTTGAGTATTCCCGGCTAAAGAGATGATAGGCCGCATTTCCAAACAGTGAGGTCGCGCCTATGATCAGCACTGACTTATCACGCTTATTTATCTGTGGCGCTTTTTCGGAAAGGATAAATTGCAAACAGCCGGCGAGCTCCGGCTTTTTCTCTAATTGGCGAAATCCGCCGATTGTAGTCATGCCCAGTATAGGTACAGAAGGCTTTTTTACAATGTTTTGAAGCAGATTTGCCAGCCGTTCATCTTTGACAAACTCTTCTAAAGATGTAATAACCAGCAATATTTTTTCTCTCTCGTTTTCTAAAACACCAAGTATTTCTTCGAGGCGGATCTCTGGCTGATCCCCTGAGGCCTTTATGAACTGTTTAGCGTCTAATCGAAAAGCTTCCCTCAGAACCTTCCCTGATGCATCACGACAGAATTTATTGACCGTTTCGACAATTATTCCAAACTCATTCTGCCCTTGGCCCTCAACTATAAAGACAGCGTTATTGAATTTAGAAAGCAAGCTAATAGCGCGATCAACATCAACGCCAAACAACGATGCAATGGATTGTGAATTACTGACTTCTAAATGGCTGATGCCCAGTTTCAAATACTGACTTAATGTGCCGCTAACGCTTGACATGATTCCTATCTATTTGGCTGCTTTTTTTGATATTTCGGTGCCTTAGTGCTTACGTACTTTACTTATCCGGAATGAAGCTCCGCGGGCTAAAGTCCGCGGTTTCCCAGAACCAAATACTGGGCGGCCACGCTCCATCCGCAGCCTGTCCCGCACAGCAATCTTTTTTCAAGCGGGATCCCGCTACGCGGGAAAGGCTGCGGTTTTGTGGCCGCGAATGTATAAAATGTATAAATTATTGTACAGTAAATAAGCGTTTAGTCAAACTGATTTTTCTGCTAAAGCACGGTTTTCTGGCCGCGAATGTATAAAAATTGGGGCCCTAAGCTTTTCCTTATCCTTAGCGAAAAGAATCGTAACAGTTCGGCCCTTGGAAGTGCTCGTGTCATTGCGAGGAGCGACAGCGACGAAGCAATCTTAAAAAGGATTGCTTCGCCCCTACGGGGCTCGCAATGACACCGACGGATGCTTCTGAGAGCTGAACTGTTACAAAGAATCAGCCTTTAGCTTTAGAGTTTAATCCAGCTATCTTTTATAACGCAAGAAAACTGGATATACTATCCTGCAGCTCCTTGATGCCTGTGCCTTTTTTTGCGCTAACCCAAAGAATACACTCCGGCATTACTTCTAAATCTAAGGCTAAACTTTGGCGTTGTTCAACAAGCTTTACTTGCGTAATACGATCAACTTTATTAACGATTACGCGATACGGCATACCTGCACTTTTTAACCACGCTAACATTTGCCGGTCAAGGGCTGTTGCTCCAACATAAGCATCAACTAGAACAAAAATAGCTTTAAGCGAAGGCCGGCTGGACAAATAATACTCAATCATATACTTCCAGCTATTTCTTTCTTTTATTGAAACAGCAGCAAAGCCATAACCCGGAAGATCAACGACCCATTTACCATAGCGCATGGAAAATACATTAATTGTACGGGTTTTACCGGGAGTTTTTGAAATCTTAGCAAGTAAACGACGGCCGCAAAGCGCATTTACAAGCGAGCTTTTGCCCACATTCGATCGGCCCACAAAGGCAACTTCTGCCTGGGCATCATCAAGCTTATGCGCCGAATCAACACATGCATGGAATTGTGCGGTATTAAAAACACTTTTGTTCATTATGTTATTTCAAGTTAACGCCTGTATACAGCCGGTGGCGCTGCTGTTTTATTTGATCACTTTCCAAATATTCGTCAAAGCTTGTTCCTAGGCGATCAATATGGCCTGCGGGCGCAATCTCAATGATACGGTTAGCTACACTTTGAACTAATTGATGGTCATGAGAAGAAAATAAAATTGTTCCGCGGAACTTTTCCAAACCCCTATTTAATGATGTAATAGCCTCCAGATCCAAGTGGTTAGTCGGCTCATCCAGAATAAGCACATTGGGCTGCGCAACCATAATCCGCGCCAACATACATCTGGCTTTTTCTCCACCGGATAAAACATCCACCTGCTTAAGTGATTCTTCCCCTGAAAAAAGCATACGGCCTAAGAAAGCACGGAGAAACTCCTCTTCTGTATTCGCTGAATACTGCCTAAGCCATTCAACAATATTTAATTTTACCTTAAAAAAAGCGGAGTTATCTCTTGGATAATACGCGCGTTTAGTTGAGAAACCCCACTTAAAAGTTCCGTTATCAACCTGTTTCTCATTCATCAAAATTTGAAAAAGTACGGTTTTAGCAAGATCATTCGGGCCAACAAAAGCAACTTTCTCACCCTTATGAATAGTAATATTCAACTTTTTAAACATAACCTGGCCATCAACTGCCTTAAACAGATTGTTTATACCTAAGAGTTCATTGCCTGCTTCACGCTCCTGCTCAAAGTTAATATAAGGATACTTGCGCGAAGACGGCTCAATATCTTCTACGGTGAGTTTTTCAAGTATCTTTTTTCGGCTAGTGGCCTGCTTGGACTTGGAAGCGTTATTAGCAAAACGCATAATAAACTCTTTTAATTCTTTGCGCTTTTCTTCAATTTTTATATTGGATTCGCTGCGCTGCCGCGCAGCAAGCTGGCTCGCTTCCGACCAAAAAGTATAATTACCCGGATAAAGATGAATTTTACCAAAATCAATATCCGCAATTTGAGTACAAACTTTGTCCAAAAAGTGCCTATCATGCGAAACAACAACGGCAGTATTATCAAAATTACAAAGAAACTCCTCAAGCCACATGCTGGAATCCACATCAAGATGGTTAGTAGGCTCATCCAAAAGCAGAATATCCGGATTACCGAATAATGCCTGAGCTAACAATACCCGCACCTTCTGCCCGGCTTCCAGCTGTCTCATCTGCGCCGTATGCAGCACCTCCTCAATCCCTAAACCGCTTAAAAGTTTAGCCGCATCAGATTCCGCGTTCCAGCCCCCCAATTCAGCAAACTCTCCTTCAAGCTCTGAAGCGCGCATCCCATCCTTATCAGAAAATGGCGATTTTGAATACAGCGCGTCTTTTTCTGCCATTATCTCATAGAGCCTTTTATGGCCGATTATAACCGTAGTTAATACCGTAAATTCGTCGAAAGCGAACTGGTCCTGTTTTAATATAGAAACCCGCTTTCCCGGAAAAATAACTACTTCTCCGGTACTTGAATCAATTTCTCCCGAAAGGATCTTCAAGAAAGTTGATTTACCCGAGCCATTAGCGCCGATCAATCCATAGCAATTCCCGGATGAAAAAACAATATTTACCCCAGAAAAAAGCTTACACTCTCCAAATTGTAATGATACATTCTCAACAGAAATCATCTTTTTACATCCTTAATCTTTCGCTTTTTTCCCTACTTTTGGCAGGAGTATTGAAAGGTTAATTATTATAGCAGAATACCCTAAATAAACAAGGCGCCTTCTAAGCTAGTGTCAAGCCTTCTAAGCTCTTACTTCTAAGCTCTTACTGATCTCCTCTGAAGTCAGACAACGGAACTGGCCGGGCTTCATATTCCCAAGCGTCAAAGAACCAAAAGCAACACGTTTAAGCTGCGTAACTTCATGTCCTATGGATTCAAACATCCTGCGAATTTCACGATTTTTTCCTTCAGTTAAATCCATAATCAAGTGTGACTCCTTATTACTGGATTTACGCAAAACTAGCGTTAATGGCTTTAAGAATTCTCCTCGGTCCCAAATCCCCCGAATAAGTTGTTGAACTTCTTCACCAGTGGCTTTCCCCTTAACAGACACCATGTAGGTTCGCCTAATAGCATTAATAGGGTCAGTCATATAAGCAGAAAAACTCGTATCATTAGTCAAGAGCAATAACCCTGTTGTCGCCATATCCAAACGGCCAACGGGATGCAAAGATTGCAGTTCATCAGGCAATAGGTTGAAAATCGTTCGCCGGCCATGCTCATCAGATCTGGTTGTAACAACGGATCTAGGTTTATACAGCAAGATCGTCTTCCAGCTCTTCCTATATACTTCTTTTCCGTCTAAAGTAATCAAATCTATCCCCGGCTTAACCAAATAAAGATGATTCTTAATCGTCTTACCATTAACCTTCAGCCGCCCCTCCAGGATCCATCCCCGAGTCTGGCTACGAGAAGCCAAACCCAATTTCGACAAGACGCGCCCTAAAACAAATTTACCTGTGTTCTTCGTCATAGTGCCATTTTACGCCACTAGCAATCCTTTAATAGTTAAAAAAATCTTTTAACTCATACTCTTTTCCCGCGGCTTTATTCAAGGCGTTTATAATCTTGCGCTGAATATTTGGCGTAAGCCGCCTGCCCTTAACCGCGCGACTAACCATCTTATGCGTAAGTTGCTCGGTTGAATTACATACTAAATCATTAGATTTTAACCCATGTTCTGTCATGAGTCCGGCGAGCGGCTGTAAGCCTAGGTCTTTTTCGATATTATTAGAGTCAGCGAAACCTTAAGAAATTATTTTGGGTAACATTTAATGTAAGTCAATTCACCATTTTTTCTTAACTATTAAAATAAACTGAAGAACCGCTCCTTGAACTCATAAATTCGCCGGTCAAATATGATGTCGCTGTGAACTACCGGACGCTTAAACCTTATGCCATCCAAACAGGTGCACCTGCTAAGCGCGACATATAATTGGCCATGAGTAAATGCGCCATGCCCCAGGTCAATTATTACCTTATCAAACGTCTGGCCCTGGCTTTTATGGATGGTTATGGCCCAGGCCAGCTTTATGGGATATTGCGCGAAGCCCCCCACAACCTCATCTTCTATTCTTTCTTCATCCACGTTGTAACTATACTCAATCTTCTGCCACTTGGCAACAGGAACATCAAATGCGCGTCCGTTTATATCCACGACTATCGAATCTTTCGATAAAGCGGCGACTTTGGCAAGCGTACCGTTCACCCATTGCTTGTCGGGATCATTTTTTATCAATATTACCTGCGCGCCTTTTTTGAGCCTTAAGGATGCATCAGTAGGATATGCCGACTCTTCAAATTTTCCGGATACATCAGCCTCATATGTGATCTCTTTACCGGGAAGTTTTGATAAACGCTCCTGATTTATTGTGTTTGCCAAGCTGTTTGTCGTTGTCAGGATCACCGTCTCGTCTTTCTTAGAAACCGCGGTGTCTTTTTGAACCATCTTGTTTAATGTCTCCAGGTCCGCTTCAGTATGCTCTTTATTCCTGACCCTGTTTAAAAGCTCCATGAACGAACTATCTTTTTGTCTATATATAGTCGACAACTCGATGCACCTGATATTGCAATCGTTAAACACTTTAGCGCTAAAAAAATAAGGGCTTGAATATCGCTCTTCCAGTAACTCCCTTGCTTCATTCTCGACTACAGGAGATAGTTGAAAAAGATCCCCAAAAAATACCATTTGGACTCCGCCAAACGGCGTCTTCATTCTATCGCGGTTGAGACGTAATGCATAGTCGATCCCGTCCATAAGGTCTGAGCGGACCATCGATACCTCGTCTATTATTACCATGTCGAGATTCTCGATCAGGCTCCTGTCTCTAAGGCGCTTTATGGCATCCTTTTGAATGATCTTTGGAGGTAACCTAAAAAAGGAATGGATAGTCTGGCCGCCGACATTGATGGCCGCGACACCTGTCGGGGCTAACACGATTATCTTTTTACCCGTATTGGCCTTAAAATATTTTAGAAGAGTCGATTTACCAGTACCCGCCTTACCTGTGATAAAAAGGCACTCCTTGCTATACTCCATAAGATCAAATGCTGACTTGAATTCATCATTTATATCAAGATGTGCCGGGAGATAGCCTCTTACTATTGTTTGATCAGCATAGAGTTTCATAGTATTTCTTTGACTTGGGCCTTTTTTTCTCGGTAGGTTAGTATTAGCTACTGCTCCTAAGCACACACATTTTTAAACACAACACTTACTTCTTGTCCTTTTTTATGTATTATAACACGATATCTGGCTTATATATACGCCGCGCCTGGCCTGACACCATTTCTGTTGCCATAGTATAACTTAAATACTGGCACAGTTTAAAGGGGACAGGTTACAAAAAAAATAGCACTGATCCTAGTTAAGAAGCAGCGCTATAATCATCAATGCTCTCTCGTCGAGAGGAAAAGAATTGGGGTGGCTAACGGGGATCGAACCCGCAACCTCTTGAGCCACAGTCAAGTGCTCTAGCCAATTGAGCTATAGCCACCATTTATTTACAAGGAGATTATACCAACTTTCCCCTAAGCAGTAAAGGAGGATTTTAGTAACAGTTCAGCCCTTGGAAGTGCTCGTGTCATTGCGAGGAGCGACAGCGACGAAGCAATCTTAAAAAGGATTGCTTCGCCCCTACGGGGCTCGCAATGACACCGACGGATGCTTCTGAGAGCTGAACTGTTACGGATTTTATATCGCGGGCGTTAAGAAAGCAACCGCAGTAAGGCTAAAAAATCAAAAGAGTTTATTTTTTACTTATTTTTGTAAGAGTAAAAGAGTAATCTGATTTTTTCGATAAGCCTGGAAAGGAAGCTTTGCGCAACCTCTTTACGCTGAATAGCCGGCTTGATTAGCTGTGGCTTCTTAACAGGCTCAATTTGCTTAACCGGTTTAGTTATTACAATAGTAGCTGTCCGATTAATTTGCTTAATTCTATTAGCAGGTAAAGAAGAAACCTCTCGCGGGCTAGTACTGTTACGACGAACATCCAATCCTACGGACGGGAACTGCTGCGGGACAGCAGGACTTATCAGCACCGGCGCCGGAGAAGAAGGTGGATTTACGATGATATTGCTACGAACAGGATCCAATCCTTGTACAGGGCTTGACTGCGGGGTAGTTGGAGTTGAAGGCACTGAAACGCTAGCTTGCCTTCGTGGGTCAGCTCCATCCACCGGCGCAACCTTAGGCCATCTGGGCGGCTCTGATGGAACTCCGCCCCTGATCATGCCTGCGACTATACTGATATTTCCGCCGCTACAGGACCCATTACTTTCTCCGCCGGCAGTGCTTACCTTTACTGAAATAGCCTGACAATTAACAGTGGCTGTTGATCTAACAGAACTTAAACTAACGCCATTTGAAACCTTGCATATGATCTTGGCATCTGCCCAGCTTTGCACAGTAAGGATTCTTCCATCCAAAGAAATAACCCTGGAATTATTACCCTGCTCATAACCAAAGTTCTCTCCTTGAATAGTTACAGTTTGTTCATTGCCCAGAGAGTCGAAAGAAACAGAAATGATTTTAGGGGCATAAAATAATTCCGCCAGATAAATATCGGAATTACCGTTGCGTTCATCCTGCCACACTATTCTATTGCCGTAGATTTTGGGATGGCTTTGCCCTGCGGGAGAATCGCTAATCCGGATTTCTTGTCGCTTGGTAAGGTCATACATATATATACTTGGCTCTCCATAGCGGTAATCCGCCCATACAATTATATCTTCGTAAATATCAGGAGATAATTGATTGCTAAAATTGGGGGTTACCTGAATTTCCTCCTTCTTAGTAAGATCATAGAGATAAATATCAGAATTTGCATTCCGCGAATCTTCCCAAACTACTTTATCTTTATAAATAACCGGGTTTAATTGGTAGCTGGAATCAGTAATTAAGGGGCTTTCCTGTTTCTTGGTAAAATCATACAGGTAAATATTAGAATCGCCCCAAGAGTGTCCACCTTCGTCGCGCCAGTCCTGCCAGACAATTTTATCTTCATAAATTGAGCCGCTAAGTTTATCATAAATTGAGCCGCTAATTTGTTTTTTACTATTTGTAGTTAAACGAAACAGCCGCTCTGAAGCAAGTAACGCGGCGTCGTATAAATAGATATCCATATTGTCATTCCGGTTATCCTGCCAGATGATTTTATCGCCATAAATCCGCGGCTGTCTTTTATAACTATTATTCTTAGTAATCTGAATTTCTCTTTGCCCTTCCGGTTTAATAAAATCATACATATAGATTTCATAAGAACCCGCTCTATTATCCTGCCAGACAATTTTATCGCCTTGAATAAAGGGACTTTCCTGAATGCCGCCAAAGGTTAAGCGCTCCTGGTGGCGCTGTGAGAGCGGTAAAGACAAGTCATATAAATAGATATCGCCGCCGTCATAGCGCTTATCCTGCCAGACAATTTTATCTTCATATATTGACGGCTTCCCCTGGTAATTTATATCATTGGTAATTTGCGTTTCTTCTATATAAAGGGTGCTTAAAGTGAATTCCTGAGCTTCCGAGTGACGGCCGTCAGTAACGTTAAATATCAGACTATAAACTCCTTTATCATTTTCAGAAGGCGCCCAGGTGAAAATTTGTGTTTGCGGGTTAAAATCAGCATTACGCGGCAAATTAGCTGCCCAATATTCTAGTTTGCCGCCATAAGGGCCCTTAGGGTCATCATTATCCTTTGCCTCTACCTTAAACTGCAATCTCCTGCCGATAACCGCAACTTTACTATTCGCGGAAGTAAACTGCGGGGCGTCATTTAGATTATCCACTGTTACATTTATGGAGCATCTGACTACTTCCAGGCCTACCGGGTAAGTCTCTAAAGTAAGGATATACTCTCCGTCAGGAGTGATATATTTTCCATCGCTTCCCACGGCCTTGGTGTTCCACTTGCCTAATATGCCATCTTTTATGGAGGCAGTTCCCGTAGTTAGCTCCCTCTTTTCCGAGGAACTCTTTGGGCTATAAAAAATTTTATAATCCCCACGGATACTTTCTCCCAAATAAGCGCTCCCCCGGATATCTAGAATATCCCGCACAAATCCACCTTGCTGAGGAGGGGCAAATGATAAATCCAAATCTAAATTCACTGCCTGATAAGCATTTATCCTGCCATACCCAAGCCCAGGAATACCGAGCTTATCGCAAGTTATCCGCATTATCTTACGCACCACATCAGGATGCATAGTGTAGTTCTTAGAGAGACTCTTGGAAATTAGCAGCGCAGCCACTGCCGCGGCATGCGGAGAGGACATAGATGTGCCTGATAAACGATAGTATCGCGAACTCTCACCTCTTCGCGTAGGGAAAAAAGCGTCTCCTCTTTCATAAGGAGAATTTGGCCAGCCAAAAATATAATCCGAATTAGAAAGCCTAAGGGAAATGATATTTATCCTATCTCCATCTACACCCTTCATTATATAATCTTCCGTGCTATGCATAAAAACATTGCTATCGCCTCCGGGCGCGGCAAAATCAATCTTTTCTCCAAAGTTAGAAAAATCGCATTTTTTGTCGTCTTGATTAGTAGCAGCTACAGCAATTACGGTATCAATATTAGCAGGCGCATTTTCCCTGACATTAGAATAATCATTGCCGGCTGCGGCCACGCAAACCACTCCTTTGTCATGCGCGTAATGAAAGGCATCAGTTAAGCAATTATTCTGGCCGTATAAAGTCCAAGAGCAATTTATAACTCTAGCACCGTTATTAACCGCGTAATAAATGGAATTCAGAAAGCTGCTTATACCGCCTTTCTTCCCGCCCCATGCCCGAAGCGCCATTATCTTTGCCTTTGGCGCGACTCCGACTATGCCCCCATTTGCCGCGATTATTCCGGCAACATGCGTTCCATGCCCATGCTGGTCCATAGTTTCTGCGTTATCATCCGAAAAATCATAGCCATAAATATCATCCACATAACCGTTGCCGTCATCATCAAACCCCGCTTGGCCGTTTTTCTCTTTTTCATTTACCCACATATTTCCTTTTAGGTCAGGGTGGTTATAATCCACTCCGCCATCAATAACCGCCACCGCAACTCCTTCACCTTGAGATATATCCCAAGCATCTTCGCACTGTAATTTCTTAAGGTTCCAAAAATCTTCATAACCCTGCCCCCAAGTGTTACTGGCTTTAAAATAGGGGGAATCAGGAACAAAACAAGGCTTACCTATATAATTTGGCTCGGCATATTCTACTTCCAATTGGGAACTTAATAATCCAACTGCTTTTTCTACGCTAATATTTTCAGGGAGTTTGATATTATAAATACGGAATAAGCCTTTTTCTTGAGCATCCATGTTCTCATATGCCGCCTGAAACATCTCTGCGCTTGGTATGGCTTCTATTTCTTTATAATTTTTCCCCAAAAACCAATACCAGCCATCTGAGTCTTTTTCTAACTTAGAGGTTTTTTTAAATTTACCTATCGCCGCTTCAATAGAGAAAACCCGCTTGATTTCCTTTGCCGGCAGATTAACTTGCTTTAAGGCCAGTTCCGGTTTTACATTTTCGGCAAATTTTACCAATACCTCTTGCGGGACATATTCAGAAGCGTTTATCCCGGCTTTAGCGGTATCGCTAGCCCCCAAACAGTCGCTTAGAGATAGCCCGGATAGGGCGAAACCTAAACCAATAACCATTAATATTCTGATTTTATTCTTCATAATATTGCCTCTTTTATAAAGCCTTTAAGATCAAAACAAAAAAAATCCGTAAGATAGAGATAATCCATAATACGGATGGACAGCATTTTTATATACCCCCTTTTTATATTTGGTAGCCTAGCCATATCTGCGACCCACAGATAACGGCTTTCTCGTACTACAAGTATGCTCGATTAAAGGAGGTATTTCAAGGCTTGGAAAGGAGTTTTGGAAAGCGCTTTCTTTTGGGAGGACTACGGGATAATTGGCTAAATATTAATCTTGCTGCTTAAATATCTTCTTGAAGCTCTTGCCGAAATCCTTGAATTCACCGGCAATATCTTTTGCCTTTTTGATGAGCTGATCAGGAGACTGGCTGGAGAGATTATCCATTGCCGACTGGGCGAAAATACCTTTTAGGCTCTTAGTGTCGAACATCGGCTTGTCCAGTTTGGTGCGCAGGGTAAATTTAAAGACCATCTTGCCGGCTTGGTCAGAAAACAGATCTATAGTATTAGAAACCAAATCTATTTCTTTAGGCTGGCCCTCAGCGGCCTCTTTTTTCTGGTAAACGATATTATCCAGCTCCATTTTGCTGGGGATTAACAGCTCGTTATTCCTCGCCTTTAAATCTGCGCTGAAATTAAGCCGCGCGGAGAGTAATTTTTTGGCAGAGATTATCCCCTGCATATAAGGCAGTATCTTAGTCACATCCACATCCTTGATAGTAATATTTCCGTCCATATCCTTAGGCCCGAAATCCACCCAACCGGAAGCCTTGGCCTCTCCGCTAGGATTATCGCGGGCATCCAGTAGATTCGCTGAAAGCGCAAAATTCACATTCAGCGAGGTTGGCGGAAACATTGTCTTAGCGATATCGATATTGATATTATCCACGGTTACGCGGTAACCCTGCGGGTCGATAACCTGGTCGATAAAAATGAGCTTCCCGTTAATTACTTTTAGCGCCGCCACCAGCACCGGAGGTTGTTTGCCTTTTTTGGGCAACTGCGGCATATTCAGCCTGCCGTCAGGGGCTTTACGCAGAGTTACCAGCAGATTAACCAAGCGCAGCTGGTTTAAAACGATTTTTCCTGCGAAAAACCCTAATAAGCTCGGGGACGCGTAAAGCGAATCCGCTTTAATTAAGCCAGCGATTTCTAAATTATGCATATTTATTGCCAGAGGGAAACTCACGCTTACGCTGCCTAAGCTGGCATCAAGTTTTAAGTTCTTTTTGATCTGTTCAACGATGATTTTCTTTCCCGCAACAATAAAAACAATATTAAAAATAAACAACAGCGCCGCGCTTACAATTACCAGCCAAAGCAGAATTTTGAGGATTTTTTTCATGGTTTTTTCTCTTGAGGTTTAGTTTCTTTCTTAAAAGTGTCATTGACTGCCTTTTTTAATTCCGTGCCCACGGCAACCGTGCTTTCGATCATTGCCTTGGAGATGCCGGCGGCACTGCGCACTGTGCCTTCGATAAGCTTACCGGGAAACATAAATATGTCCTCCGGTTTAAAGCCGCTTGAGCTTCTGGCTTTGTTGAGCTTGCTTTCAAAGGCATTGCGGATATCGCTAAAGCCGAATTCCGGTTTGTCCATTTTGGTCTTTACCTGAAATTCCAGCATGATCTTACCCTGGTCAAGAGTTTTAAAAGCATCCAGCACCACATCGGCAATACGCTCGGCTTTTTCTTTATCCTGCGCTTCTTCAACGGCGCGCGGCCGGCGCACGATATCGCTCAGCTCTACCCGGCAGAGAGCGGTAAGGTCATTATTTAAGCCGTTGATTTCACTGAAGAAATTAAGCTTGGCTTTTTCGATACGCGCCTTCTCTAAGTCTACCCATTTGGCATAATAAGGATAAAGGGCAACCCCGTCTATGCCTTCGACTTTGACGCTGGCCTGCATATCTCGCTGAGCGGGATTAAACCAGCCGTCTACCTCTATCTTTCCCTGCTCTTTTCCGTCCGCCCAAGGAATCTTGCCGTCCAGCTTAAAAAAGGCGATGGAGTTAGCAAAATTAAAATTTTCTACCGTAACATCTAAATCTTTGGCAGTAATTATTACTTCTTTTTCCGGGATGCTTTTATCGATAAAATTTACTGTGGCGTTATAAATTTTTAAGCGCTTCAGCCTGAAATCGGAAAACAAGGGCTCCTCGCCGGAAAACCCAAGGCGGTTTGATTCAGGCACAGCCGGCGCTGCCGCCTGACCCGCTAAAACAGCAACAACGGCTAAGGCCTCAGGCGGAGCGATTAGCTTCAGGGGCTTTTCGATGTTTATCTGCACATCCTTAAGCTCCAGGTTTGATAGGATAAACTTTTTCCTCAGCATATCCAGCGCTCCGGAAGCGGTATATGCCTGTTTGATTTTTAATAAATCCTTTACTTCGATATCTTTGATAATGATGCCGAATAACAGGCCGGCCTTGACACTGCCGATTTTTACCTCGCGCTTTAAGGCGCTGCTAAGCTTATCGGAAAGGATATATTTCCCGGCGGAGTTCACAAAAAGATGCAGGAAGATTAAGATAATCAGGAAAAATGCCAGGAGACAAAGGAATGCTTTATTTTGCAGCTTCATAATTTTTAATTTTAATGCGCCTGGGCCGAATCGAACGGCCAACCACCGGCTTAGCTTACCGCACCGGATTACTCCGGCCAAAAACTTTTGTTGCGGTCTGGACTATGTCTTCATCTTTACAGATGTGTGGCGTATAGTCTCTGAGGACTCTCGTTTAATTACCTGATAATCATTTGCCCATTTTACGTGTTTTCCCTGATTATTAAGGGTTTTTTCAAAGCGGATAATCTTCGGACTACCTGGGGCGTTTGGAACATACAAAACCTTTTCTTTCTCTGGACAGTAAATCGCATAGAAATCAAAATCATTTTCGTTGTAGTGTTTCGTATGTGTGCCGTGTTTGTCGGCCCAGCTGGTCCTGAACTTTATTTCAATTACTCCGTTCTTAAGTGTAGCATATTTTACTTGCAGCTTAACTACTGATCCATTATCCAAAACCGCTACGATGTCATAAGGCTGGTGTTCCGATAGAGGCATACAGGGAACATAACCTTTGCCAACAAGATCAGCGATACATTTTGCTACACCTATATCTGCTTTGACTTTCGTGTGATGCAATTTCACCCCCTTTCATGGGCATTTGACTACCTATAATTTAACGGTTGCCTGCAAGTGATCCCTAAAAAGTAAGGATTTCCTTGCATACAGCCACATGCACTCTATGAGTTTTAATTCCTCATAGAGGCTCCTTTGGAAGGCAGGTGCTCTATCCAATTGAGCTACAGGCGCATAAATTTCCCGCTACATCATGCTAGAAATTTAATCGGGAAGGGCGGACTTGAACCGCCGGCCTCTTGCTCCCAAAGCAAGCGCTCTAGCCAAACTGAGCCACTTCCCGTTGAAATTTTGTACTCCATGGCGCCCCGCTTCGCAAACAACGCTTTAATCTCAATTGCTCGCGGGATTTCGCTAAATACGCCTTCGGCGTATATATGTACTCAAAAATCCTTCGAAGCCATACCTGTTGCCTAACCGTTTATTGGCGAAGAAGGATGAGCCACTTCCCAGAGTAAACTTTAATTATATCCCTTGCTTGGATATTATTCAATATATTTCAAGATTATCTTTTTGGCCTTTTCCAGGGCGTAGTAACGGTGGCTCATTTTGTGCTTAATTGCCTCGCCCAACTGGGCAAAGGTCTTTTTGTATGCTGGTATAATGAACAAAGGATCATATCCAAAGCCACGCTCTCCCTTCATCTCAAAACCGATCAGGCCAGAACACTTTCCCTCAACCGTTGCCAGCAATCCGCCTTTATCCGCTAAAGCTACAGCGCAAGTATAATGCGCAATTCTTTTTTTAAGCGGCAGTTTACCGAGTAAGCGCAGAACCTTAAGATTATTTTGTCTGTCGCTTTTATTATTTCCGGCGAATCTTGAGGAGTAAACCCCGGGCTTGCCGTCTAAAGCATCTACGCAAAGCCCGGAATCCTCGCCTAAGGCTAGCTTTCCGGTAAAATGCGCGATTTTCAATGCTTTTATTTCGGCATTCTTGCGGAAGGTCAAACCGCTTTCAATAATCCGGGGGGCTTGGGGGTAATCCGCTAAAGAAGTTATCTTTACCGGCACACCCTTTAGGATATCTTTTATCTCTTGTAATTTTTTCTTATTCTTGGTAGCAACCACTAAATCCATAATCAACCCGCTTGAGATACCATTCTCAAAGGTGTCATTGCGAGCGATTTTTGCGAAGCAATCTTTTTTGGATTGCTTCGTCGCTTCGCTCCTCGCAATGACACTAATATAGCAAGTGTCAAATTAGGGTCATAGGATATCTTTAAGCAGGTTACGCTGAAGGTCGATTAAGTCGCTGATGCCTTTTTTGGCCAACCCCAGCATCAAATCCATTTGCTCTTTGGTAAAAGTCTTTCTTTCCGCGGTGCCCTGGATTTCGATAAACTCACTACTGCCGGTCATCACTACATTCATGTCTACATCTGCCTTGGAATCCTCCTCAAAAGCTAGATCCAACAGCACTTCGTTATTTAACATACCGACACTAGTAGCGGCAACAAAATCTCTGACGGGAACCTTGTTGAACAAGCCGTCTTTCTTGAGTTTCTGCAGCGCATCCACAAGTGCAACAAAACTCCCGGTGATCGAGGCAGTGCGCGTGCCGCCGTCGCCTTGAATCACATCGCAGTCAATCCAGAGCGTGCGCTCACCTAATGAACGCATATCCGTGACCGCGCGCAAAGACCTGCCCACTAAACGCTGGATTTCATAAGTGCGTCCGGAATCCTTGCCACGCTGGATACGTTTATTGCAGGAACGCGGCAGCATCCCGTATTCCGCGGTTACCCAGCCGGTGCCTGAGCCTTTTAAAAAAGGCGGCACACTTTCTTCAACGGAAGCAGAACAAACCACCTTGGTATTGCCTAATTCAATCAGGCAGGAGCCCTCGGCGTATTTCAAAAAGTTGCGCGTAATCGTAACCTTCCTTAGCTTATCCAAACCCCTACCGTCATTTCTTTGCATAGATATCTTTCCCTTTCACGTCTATCGCTACGATTAAGGGAAAATCCTTAACCTGTAACTCTAGAATTGCTTCCGGGCCTAAATCTTTATAGGCAACCGGTTTTGCTTTTTGCACATATTTTGCCAATAACGCCGCACAGCCGGCATAAGTTAAAAAATATACCGCGCGGTATTTTTTTATCGCAGCAATTACTTCCGGAGAACGCTTTCCCTTGCCGATCATCGCTCTTACTCCTGCGCACAGTAATGCCGGCGTAAATTCATCCATCCGGCTTGAGGTGGTCGGGCCGCAGGCGCCGATAATTTTTCCTTTAGGGGTCTTTGTCGGGCCACAGTAATAGATAATTGCGCCTTTTAAATCAATAGGAAGCTTACGGCCTTTTTTAAGCGCCTCAACCAAGCGTTTATGCGCCTGGTCGCGTGCAGTATAGATTACGCCGGTTAAAAATAGCTTTTCGCCTGTTTTTAGTTTCTTTACATTACACATTACACTTTTAACATTACACAATTTTAGTCGCGCTCCGTAATGCATGGCAGCTGATATTCACCGCTACCGGCAAGCCGGCGATGTGCGTAGGGTATGTTTCAATATGCACTGCCAAAGCTGATGTTTCGCCGCCCAAGCCCATGGGGCCGATATTCAGTTTGTTTAGCTCAAATAATAACTCTTGCTCAAGATCGGGGACAGCCCCCTTCGGGGACAGCCCCCTCCTCAGCAAAGCTTTCTTTGCCAGAAGACAGGCGTAATCGGCGGTGCCACCGATACCTACGCCGATGATATACGGCGGACAGGCATCCGGCCCAGCTGACTTTACCGCCTCAATGATGAACTTTTTGATTTCCTCTATCTTAGCCGTAGGCAAAAACATCTTTAGCGCGGATTTGTTCTCACAACCGAAGCCTTTAGGCAAAACGGTTAATTTTAATTTATTTCCCCGGATGATATCGGTATGAATCACTGCCGGCGTATAGCCGCAGGTACCTCTTTTTAGCGGGTCTTTAATAATAGAATTCCTTAGCGGCCCCGATTTGTAGCCCAGCTCGATGCCTTTATTGATTGCTGATTTCAAGCCTCCGGAAATTTTCACATCCTGGCCGACTTCTACAAATACTACCGGCATGCCGGTATCCTGACAGATTGCCAGCTTCTCTGAACGGGCAATTCCGGCATTATCAATAATCGCTTTCAGGATATCCTTAGCCTGTTTTTTTGTTTCCCGGGCATACGCTTGCTTTAATGCCTTCAACACGCCGCTTCTTAAAACAAAATTTGCCTTCAGGCATAAATCCTTAACAGCAGCAGTTATTGTTTGCGCGGAAATAATTTTCATCCCTTATATTGCCTCGATACGGTAGTGATGATCCCGCCGCGGGGATTAAATACGCCTTTAATCTTCGCCCAGCGCGGGCGGGAGACACGGACAAAATCTTCCAGCATTTTATTAATCAAGTGCTCGTGGAATATCCCAATATTGCGGTAAAAAATGGTGTACATTTTTAAAGACTTCAGCTCAATGCAATATTTACGCGGCGAATATTCAATGATGATGCAGGCGAAATCTGGCAGGCCGGTCTTCGGGCAGATGCAGGTGAATTCGGGAATTTCTAAATTGATGCTATAGATTTTATCAAATGTCTATCTTTGGCGTTTTAAGCTGCCTGATATTTTTTTGCAGCCCCTCATAAGCGGAATTTTGTTTTACTTTTTTACTATGGACTGTGGACTGTGGACTATGGACTTTCTTCACTTTATCTCCATCATTTTATGTATCTGGGGGATTACCCGCACGTTTACGCCTTCATTACGGCAGAGATTCCGGAAACCGGTTAACTTTTCAGGCATCTCTTTACCGTATTCAAAAGAATTTGGCTGCAACACTAGCACCGCCTGGTTATTCACTTCTTTAATCAACGTAATTGCCCCGAGTAAATCTTCTTCTGTGGTCGAGAGGCAAACAATAGCTTTTAGAAACACCTCCTTAGCTGAAGCAATCTCCAGGAATTTACGGTGCATCCATAAAATATTTCCCATGCCTGTGGAGCTAGAAAGCTTGATGTCCATGGCCACAATATCTACATCGTTAATCACCTCTTTTAAGTGAAAAAACAAGGTACCGTTAGTTTCCAGATAATTCTTGTGGCCTGCCGCTCGGGTGAATACAAGTATTTCCTTTAAAAAATCATTCTGTAAAAGCGGCTCGCCTCCGGTAAAGGAAATGGAATGGAAATTATTCCGGTAGGACTTAATTTCTTCCCAAAGCTGCCCTACCTCGTATTCTTTAAAACCCCTTAAAGGAGTATCGCAAAAACGGCAGCTTAAATTACAGCCGAAGAAGCGCACAAAGATCTGCTTCTCTCCAAGATACATTCCTTCGCCCTGAATACTGGAAAAAACTTCTGAAATTTGCGCTTTCATTGTTTTTCTAATGACCCTTTTCCCGGTTAGCTTAAAAGAGTATCCCTTAAGTTAGCTTCTTTAAAGCCTTTGGCGCGAAAGTAACAGCTATCGCACTTACCGCAAGGAAGCTTACCGCCTTGATAACAAGACCAAGTCAAATGAAACGGCACGCCTAAGCGCGCGCCCAACCGGATAATCTCTGCTTTATTTTTGCGGATCAGCGGAGTTAAAATCTTGATTGCCTTTTTTTCCGCGCCGGCCTTAGTGCCGGTTTTAACTACCCTGTTAAATGCCCGGTAAAACTGCGGACGGCAATCCGGGTAACCGGAAAAATCAATTGCGTTTGCGCCGATAAGGATCGCCTCAGCACCCACAGCCTCAGCGCAGGATAAAGCAAAACTCAAAAAAATAATATTACGGCCGGGAACATAAGTCGAAGGAATAACAACCGGCAATCGGCAATCGCTCACCGGTAATTTTTGTTTTCTATCTAAAAGGACTGAACCCTTCCATGGTAATTTTATTTTTAAGACCTGATACGGGCTCTTTGCGCCTTTAGCTATAATCTTTGCACTAACAATCTCCCGGCGATGCCGCTGACCGTAATCAAAAGTCAGGCAAAAACACTTAAAGCCCCGCGCCTTAGCCAAATATAAAGTGGTTGCCGAATCCAAGCCGCCGGAGAGTAAAACAATGGCCTTTTTATTCATAATACGTGGCGACAGAATACTCTGATTCCCAGACTGCCACCGCAGCCAAGCCGGGAATCTCCGGCTTTAAGCTATCAAATAAATATCTGGCGATATTTTCAGAGGTAGGGTTTACTTTTTTAAAGTAAGGGATTTTATTCAGGTATTTATGGTCAAGCTTTTCCAGCGCCTTATTCAGCCGCGCCTTAAGGAAATGAAAGTCTAAAAGCAGGCCGTTTTTATCTAAGGCTTCTCCGGAAACCGCCGCTTCCACTTTCCAATTATGGCCATGCAGCGCCTCGCACTTGCCTTTGTAGCCGCGCAAATTATGCGCCGCGGAAAAATCACCTTCTACTTTTACGCTATACACTGATATCCACCTTTCGCACATTATTTATCGGCCGGCCTAAAAACTTTTTGGCTAAACCCTGGAACCATTCCGGGTTATCGCTGACACAAAACTCCTGCTTACCCCTTCCGGAGGCGTTAAGCAGGCCTTCGTGAACAAGGATCCTTTTTACTTCCATTGCCACCTGTTTAGCAGAATCAATCAAAGCCACCTGCTGGCCTAAAACTTTTCTGATTACGGCTTTGAGTAAGGGATAATGCGTACAGCCCAAAATTACCGTATCTACCCGGGCAGCTGCCAGCGGCTTTAAATAAACCTTTGCCACGTTTAAAACTACATCCCCGTCATACCAGCCCTCTTCGGCAAAAGGGACAAATAACGGACAGGCAGCGGAAATTACTTTTACCTTGGGGTCGAGCTGTTTAATCTCTTTTTCATAAGCCAGGCTTTTAATTGTGCCGCGGGTGCCAATGACGCCGATACGCTTATTCCGGGTGGCGTAAACCGCTTCCCGGGCGCCAGGCTGGATCACCCCGACTATCGGCACCTTAAAGTGGCTCTTAATTAAAGGAAGTGCCACGCTGGAGACGGTATTGCAGGCCACGCAGATCAGTTTTATATCATGCTTCAATAAAAATAAAGTGTCCTCAATGGAAAAACGGATAATTGTTTCGCGCGAGCGGATACCATAAGGCACCCGCGCGGTATCGCCGAAATAAATAATATCTTCCGCGGGCAGCTGGCGGATTAATTCCTTAACTACAGTCAAACCTCCAACTCCTGAATCAAACACCCCGATGGCTTTCATTTAACTGCGGCCCCCGCTGTAATCCTGCACACCTTGAGCGATTGCCTCGGCGATTTGCTGGCGGTAAAAACCGTTTTTCAGCTTACGCTCTTCATCCCGATTAGATACAAATCCGACCTCGACTAATATCGCCGGCATATTCGCTTTTTTCAAGACTTCAAAACGCGCGCCTTTAATCCCCAGAATAGCAACGCCTAAATTTCTCTCCGCGTCCCTGCAGATGGCGCGGGCAATTTCAATAGATTCGGCGCGGCCGGAGGTATAAACCATCTCCCAGAGGATAACCTGCAAATCTTTCGACGGGCGGCCGGCCAAGCTGGAAGCATCAACCGGCAGGCGGCCTGTTTCTGCCGCGCTGGCAGCGCGCTGGTTATCGCTTAGCGAAGGCGAAACATAATAGACTTCAAAACCTTTGAGTTTTCTTACCCTGTTGGCATTGGAATGAATGCTTAAGAAAAGGCCTGCATTGGTATCATTGGCGATTTTTGCCCGCTTAGCCAGAGGCACATCTTTATCATAGGCGCGGGTTAAGATCACCTCAATACCCTGCGCTTCCAGAAGCTTCTTCAGGCGCTTGGCGATATCCAGGTTCACGTCTTTTTCCCGCAGGCCGCCTTTTCCGATTGCCCCGGGCATTTTTCCGCCGTGGCCGGGATCAAGCACAATTTTTTTGATTTTTAAAAATTCCGGCACAACCGCCGCCCGCGGGTAAACCGCTTTAAAAACATTATCTAAAATCTTTTCCTTAAAGCGCGCGGGCACCACAATAATCCCGCGGTAAATATCTACCGGGTATTCCAGCTGCTGCGGGGCGCCGTCAACCAAAACTAATTTATCGCCTAATCTTAAGTTTACCTGACGCGCGTCTTTTCTTAAAATTACGGTGTTAGCGACGGCATCGTATTGCCAGGAAATCCCCGCGGCATCGCACAACGGCACCAACGGCAGGTAAGTTGTGCCAAATAAATTGTAAGTTACCGTCGGGACACCGGGCTTAGGCGTAGTAGCACAGCCGCTTAAGGCCAGCACGAAGAAAACCAGAAATATCCGTCTTGCGTTTTTTGTCATGAGATACAAGAAAATCGCCTTCGGCGATGAATTCTTGCGATTTTTCCCGACACAATCTTTAAAAAAAGAAGAATCGGGATCCCGACTTTTTTGTCGGGACAGTGGTTATGAATTTATACTTTCCTTTACCATAAATTATTGTGGTGGCGCCCCCGCTGGCTGCCTCGCTTGTTAATTCACCCGCTATTTACTATTAGTGAATTATCCCGAGGCCGAAGGCCGAGGGGCTGCCTCGTGGCGTTCGTACGGCATCCGCCATTTTTCCCCTAAAGGGAACTGAATGAAATACTCCGCTGGCTATGTCCTGTAATGACGCAAATACCTTTTTACCTTGTCATGGTTTCCGGCTAACACCAAATAATAATCTTCGCCCTCTACTGACGATTACGTATTGTCAAAAGTTTTATCTTCTAATCTATCTAGTTAACGCTGAAAAACTCCTGTAGTTGCCCAATTTATTGGGCAAAGTAATGTAGTTGCCCAATTTATGGGGCATCAACCGAAGCCTGATAAACCAGGCAACTACGATGAGCCCGATAAATCGGGCAACTACAATATATGGTATGAACAGAGGGGTTTTTCAGTGGTAACTATCTATCTTTTGTTTTTCCAGAATGTTGCGCCAATTGAGATACC
>Ga0265296_1000398_pt1 | contig 69992 bp, 74 predicted proteins | sample MunlanPumphouse1_FD_189073 | JGI IMG/M metagenome (GOLD analysis project Ga0265296, IMG submission 189073) | Groundwater microbial communities from a municipal landfill in Southern Ontario, Canada - Pumphouse #1 | ecosystem: Environmental > Aquatic > Deep subsurface > Groundwater | place...
TCCGGCGGGTAAACCTGGCCTTTAGCGCTCATGCGCATTGCCTGCAGGCAAAGCATCTCCCAGGCTAATTTCTGAATGCCTTTTTTTGCCCGATTTTTTTGCATCTGCCACTCTTTGCCCCCTAAGCGGTGCAGCTGCGGGCGCCGGGACTGGAAAGCCAGGTATTTCTGCACTAAGTGCATGGAGCTAACCGGGACAAATAATTTCTCTTCCCTGCCGTATTCAATGACCAAATGGTCGCGGGATTTACCCTGGATTTTTAGGCTCTCAATCCCGGAGAACTTTCCGATGCCGTGCTGATTATGCACCACAAAGTCTCCGGGGTTTAAGTCAACGAAATTAGCCAGAGGAATATCAGCGCTAAAGGGTTTTGTCTTTAAGTGCCTGATTTTTTTAAACGGCAGGACAATCAGCATCTTATGTTCCCAGAGCGGCTGGCCGGTATCAGGATTAAAAGTTTTCAGGGAGGAAACTGTGTTGATGTCTAATTCAGCGCGGATAGGCAGTTCAAAGGAGCAGGGAAAGATGTCGATGATATTGCCGCGGCGGGAAAAATCCCCTTCTTCAGATATGTTTTCCTGGCGGGTGTACCCGAATTCTACCAGAAGAGAACTAAGCTCCTCCAGCATAATCTCCTTACCTATATATAACTTAAGGGATTTGAACATGCAAGTAAACTAACCCACTCCGTGTCATTGCGAGGAGCGAATGCGACGAAGCAATCTTTTAGCCAAAAAGATTGCTTCGCTTCGCTCGCAATGACACGTTTATGGTTTATGTTTTTGTGCCTTTACGGCTCCAGGCAAGGATTAAAGGTGAGGCAATATAAACCGTAGAATATGCGCCGCAGATAAAGCCAACGATAAGAGTAAAGGCAAAATTACTTAAGACTTCTCCGCCGTAAAATAAAATCGCGATTACTACTAGTAACGTAACCCCCGAGGTCAGAAGTGTCCTGCTTAAGGTCTGGTTTACGCTTAAATTAATTAATTCGCGCAGGCTTAATTTTCGGTAAAGCCGGGCATTTTCGCGCACGCGGTCATAAATCACAATGGTATCATTAATAGAATAGCCGGCGATAGTTAAGAAAGCGGTAACGCTTAATAAATCTACCTGCCTTCCGGTCATCACCAGAAATCCGAATGCCACTAAAACATCATGCAACAAAGCCAATACGCCGGCAATGGCGAAATTTAAATGCTTAAAGCGAAAAGCCACATAAATCAAGATTCCGACGAGGGCCCAGAATAAGGCCTGTATGGCTTTATTCTTCAGGTGTTTTCCGGCAACCGGGCCTACGCGCTCGATCCGCAAAACTTGTAAATCTTGCTCCGGGAATTTTTCTTTTAATTTATCGGTGATACTCTGGCTTTTGTCTACTGAAGTGCGGATTAATACTGCCCGCGGATTATCATTAAACTGCTGTATAGAAGCATCGCTGGCGCCGGCTTCTTTTAAGGCCTGGCGCAGCTGGCCTAAGGCAGGCGGATTTTTAAAACTATATTCCTGCAGCTGGCCGCCGGTAAAATCAATGCCAAAGGCCTTCTTGCCGGTTTTGAGGTAGGCAAATAATCCGCAGGCGATAACCAATATAGATATGGAGTAAAACAACTTTCTTTTAGCGATAAAATCCAGCTTTGTCTCTTTAACGAATTTTAGCATCGGCAGCGAATTCTTCAGCCATCCTAAGCTTAAGAGGATTTCAAAAATCGTGCGCGTAACCACAATTGCGGTAAACATGCTCGCCAATAAACCGATGGTTAAGGTTACGGCAAAACCCCGGATCGGGCCGGTGCCAAACTGGAAAAGCATAAACGCGGCAATCAAAGTAGTAAGGTTGGAATCAAAGATCGCGCTAAAGGCGCGCGCGTACCCGTTGGAAATTGCCAGGCGCAGATTTTTCCCCGCGCCCAGCTCTTCTCTGATGCGTTCGTTAATTAACACATTAGCATCTACTGCCATGCCCAAAGATAAAGCAATACCGGCAATGCCCGGAAGGGTTAAAGTAGCTGATACTCCGGGGAATAAAACCGGCAGCATGCCTAACCCTCCCACAATCATCAGAAAATTTAATAGAAGTGCGATATCGGCGATAACCCCGGCTAAGAGATAATAAAAGGCCATAAAAGCAAAAACTAAAGCTGCGCCGATTAAGCTGGCTTTAATTCCTTTATTAATCGAATCCTGCCCTAAGAGCGGGCCAATGGTCCTTTCTTCCTCTACGCGCATAGGCGCAGGCAGAGCACCCACTCTTAAGATCAAGGCCAGATCCTGCGCCTGCTCTATATCAAACCTGCCGCTAATTACTGCCTCGCCGGAAGGAATCGGCTCTTTAATATTTGGCGCGGACTGCACCTTGCCGTCTAAGACTATTGCCAGCCTTCTACCTACATTATTAGTAGTGATTTCGGCAAATTTCTTTGCTCCTTCGGGGTTAAACTTAATCCCCACCACCGGCTCATTAAACTGGCTTTGGCTAAAATTTACCGATGCGTTAGTCAGCGAGGCGCCGGTTAGAACCGCCTGTTTTTCCAGTAATACCGGCTCATTATCATCCTGCGTATATTTTAATTCCAGGCCCTCAGGCACGTTGCCGGCAATTGCCTGCTGTAATTTATCCGGCTCGCGGGAAACCAGCTTGAATTCCAATAACGCGGTTTTTCCGATTAGGTCAATGGCGCGTGTACGGTCTGTAACTCCGGGAAGCTGCACTACGATTTCATCGATACCTTGCTTTTGAATCGAGGCTTCCCTGACCCCGAATTCATCAATGCGGTTGCGGATAACTTCCGCTGCCCGGTCCGCGGCATCTTCTTTTTCCGGGCCGCTGAGGTTGGCGGTGTCCACCTTAAGCAGCAAATGCATCCCGCCTTTAAGGTCTAGGCCTAAGTTAATCCGCTTATCCAAAGGAAAACTAAAATAGGCGCAGACAGCGATAATTGCCAGGATTAAGATTGATTTATAAACAACTCTTCTTTCCATGTTTATATCTTTTATTGTAGTTACCCGTTTTATCGAACCCAATGTAGTTGCCCGATTTATCGGGCCCAATGAATTGGGCAACTACACTACCCTTTATACTTTAATTACATAAGCCACGTGGATTTTTTCCAGCTCAATCTTCACATTCTCGTCGATGCGCAAGATTATGGTTTTGTCCTTGACGTTGACTATCGTCCCGTGGATGCCGCCGGTAGTAACAATATCCTCGTTCTTATTCAGGTTATTAATCATCGCCTGGCGTGCTTTCTCCTGTTTTTTCTGCGGCCTGATCAGTAAAAAATAAAAAATAACAAAGATCAATACTAACGGAAACAAATTTGCCAAAGAACCAAAAGCTTGAGGCTGCATGATTACTCCTTTTTAGACTTTTTCAATAAATTTTTTACTGTCAAAGAACACTGCGCGCCGTTTTTAATCCAGTGTTCCATGCGTTCTTGTTTCAATTTTACCTCTCCGGTAAGCGGTTTGTAAAATCCCAACTCCTCAAGGAAACTGCTGTCGCGGCCCTTGCGGTCATCAAAAACCGTAATCCTAAAATGTGGTTTACCTTTAGGGTTTTTGCCGATTCTTCTTAAGCGGATGCTCGTTGCCATCTTTAGTTCCTCCTCGTATAATTATTAGCCAAGTTAACCGCGTTTATCAGGAAATCAGGTTATCAGTGGGTAGATTATCAGGATACCAGTATATCAGATTTGTCTTTTTTCGTAACAGTTCAGCTCTTAGAAGTGCCCGTCGGTGTCATTGCGAGGCACGAAGTGCCGAAGCAATCCTATAAAAAGGCTGCTTCGTCGCTGTCGCTCCTCGCAGTGACACGAATACTTCCAAGAGCTGAACTATTACCTTTTTTCTGATTCCCTGATACACTGATATCCTGCTCACTGATACCCTGATAACCTGATATACGCTTAAAACATGTTGCTACTACTATTGCTTAATCGCTTCTACTAACGCCTTAGCTTTGTTTACCGATTCAAAATATTCTTTTTCCGGTTGGGAATCCGCGACAATGCCGGCCCCTGCCTGGATATAGGCAAAACCATCTTTGACGATGATGGTGCGGATAGTAATACAAGTATCCAGGTTATGGGAAAAGCTAAAATAACCGACACAGCCGGCATAGGGCCCGCGCTTTAAGGTTTCCAGTTCGTCGATAATTTCCATGGCGCGGATCTTGGGGCTTCCGGAAACCGTGCCCGCGGGAAACGCCGCAGGCAATACATCATAAATAGAATAGCTTTTTTTGTCAAGCGTTCCTTTTACCTCGCTGACTAAATGCATCACGTGCGAATATTTTTCAATTGACATGAAATCTTTTACTTCAATTGAATTATTCAGGCAGACTTTGCCTAAATCATTCCTGCTCAAATCTACCAGCATCAGGTGCTCCGCTTTTTCTTTTTTATCATGCAGCAATTCCGCAGATAACAAGGCGTCTTCGCGGCTATTCTTTCCCCTAGCCCTAGTTCCGGCAATCGGGCGGGCCTGGACTAAACCGTCTTCGCAGCGCACCAGCATTTCCGGGGAAGCGCCGATAATAAAAAAACCCTTTAGTTTTAAATAATACATGTAAGGCGATGGGTTCAGGCGCCTTAGCTTGCGGTAAATTTCAAAAGGCTGCTGGTTGATCTTGATTTTGAAGCGCTGCGAAAGCACCACCTGAATAACGTCGCCGTTTCTGATATAAGCCAAAGCCTGCTTAACGATATTTTCAAATCCGCTTTTAGTAAAATTAGAGGAAACTTTATTGCATCTAGTTTTTGGGTTTAGAGTTTTGGCGGTTTCCCTTACAGTCAGGTTTAATTCTTTATGCAATGCCTCGATTTTATTAATTGCCCGGGCATAAAGTGCTTTTTTCTTTTTCAGCCCGTTTGAGCTATTTTTAGCAAGCATAACATTATGCACTATTTTTATGGTATGGTTAACATGGTCAAAAACCAAAAGGTTATCCGTAAGCATAAATATTGAGTCGGGGAGCTTTAAGTCATCGGGGTTTTTATCCGGTATGCGCTCGAAAGACCTGACTGAATCATAACCCATATAACCGACCAACCCGCCGCAAAAGCGCGGCAGGCCGGCAACCGGGACAAATCGAAAATCTTGCATCAGCTTCTTGATCTCATCCAGGGCAGAAGTGGCGGTAATGAATTTACGGGTGGATTTATTCCGCAGGTCAGAAATTTCAATCTGCCTGCCTTTGCTTATAAAGACCAGGCAAGGCTTACTGCCTAAAAAAGAATAACGGGCGAGCTTTTCCTGGCCTTCTACTGATTCCAGCAGGAAAGCGTAATCGCCATGAGATAACTTTAAAAACGAAGAAACCGGCGTGTCTAAGTCGGCGTTGATTTCCTTGTAAACCGGAATCACGTTTCCTTGCTTGCTAAGCTTAAGAAACTCTTTTAACGATGGATACATATTAGATAATCCTTCTACGTGTGTCATTCAGACTGTGTCACATACCGATAGAGTGGGGTAAATGTGTCATTGCGAGGAACGAAGTGACGAAGCAATCCCATAAAAAGAGATTGCTTCACCCCTTCGGGGTTCGCAATGACACGCGTTTTACTATTGTGACACAGTCTGATTGCGAGAAGGCCGAAGGCCGACGAAGCAATCTTACATTAGATTGCTTCGCTTCGCTCGCAATGACACTGATTTGCATAGTAATACACATTACGCAATTTTCCTATAGAAGCAGCTTTTATTACCGGTATGGCATGCCACGCCAACCTGCCTTACCTTAATTAACAGCGCATCCATATCACAATCATAGAAAATTGACTTTACAAATTGATAGTGCCCGGAGGTAGCTCCTTTTACCCAATACTCTTTGCGCGAGCGCGACCAATAACAGCAAATTCCTGCCTTCAGTGTGCGTTTTAGCGACTCTTTATTCATGTAAGCTGCCATCAACACATCTTTAGACTTGTAATCCTGGACTATTGCCGGGATCAAGCCTTTTTTGTCGTATTTAAGGCTTCCTAAGTTCATTTTTTTCTTCATAGCCTTACAGCCACTTTCTTTTTTTTCAGGTATTCTTTTACCTGTCTGATGCTTAATTCCCGGTAATGGAACAAGGAAGCTGCCAGGCAAGCGTCTGCTTGGCCTTCGGTTAAAGCTTGATAAAAATGCTCCAATTTTCCGGCACCACCGGAGGCAATCACCGGGATACGCACTGCCTGAGAAACCGCTTTAGTTAATGCTAAATCATACCCATCTTTGGTGCCGTCGCAATCCATGCTGGTCAAAAGAATCTCCCCGGCGCCTAAGCCGGCTGCATGTTTGGCCCAACCCAGCACATCAATTCCGGTAGGAGTTCTTCCACCGTTAATATACACCTCCCACCTTAAATCCCTTTGTTTTTTACTACGGGCTATGGATTGCGGGCTACGGACTAATTTCGCATCAATGGCCACGACAATGCACTGGCTGCCGAATCTTCCGGATGCCTCGCTGACTAAATCCGGGCATTTGACTGCCTGCGTATTCAAAGAAACCTTTTCCGCGCCGGCATTTAAAAGCGTGCGGATATCCGCCAGCTCAGCTATCCCTCCGCCGACAGTAAAGGGCAGGAATATATTTTTCGCGATTTTTTCCACCAGGCTGAATAAGGTTTTTCGCTTCTGGAAGCTCGCCGTAATATCCAAAAACACCAGTTCATCGGCCTGCTCTGAATCATAAACCTTGGCTGCCTCTACCGGGTCGCCGGCATCTTTGAGCCTTAAGAACCTTACCCCTTTAACCACCCGGCCATCTTTAATATCCAGGCAGGGAATTATCCGTTTAGTCAGCATAACCGCCTATATCGTATATAGTTACTACTGAAAACCCCTCTGTCTATACCATATATTGTAGTTGCCCGATTCATCGGGCCTGAATAAATTGGGCAACTACAGGAGTTTTTCAGCGGTAACTATATAAGTAATTTTTAAGTAAATTCCAGGTGAGCCGATCCACTTTGCCGCTGACGAATAAACTATTCTTCTGCTGGAACGCCCTGATGGCCTTACGGGTTAATTTTCCCATATGCCTGTCCACCATCACGTAATTATAGCCGGCGTTTCTTAAAGCAATCTGCACCTGCCTTACGGTGGGGCGCCACTTTATCTCTTCGGCAGGTTTAGTTTTTCCGGTAGAAGCTTTCCCAGCCGGCATATCATATTTGGTTTCCGGTAGTTCCCTAAGGGTTTCCTGCACTATTCTTCCGGATAATTCAGCTTCCAGCTCCTTAATCATCTGCTCTTTTTGCTGCAGCTGAGCCTCTAAAACTGAGACTTGATTTCTTAAGCCTTGTTTCTCCAACTCGTTTTTCTTCTGTATCGTTGCGCAGCCGCTTGCCAGAAGCAAAATTCCCGCCGCGGACAAAAAAATACCGATTTTACGCAGCATCCCCACCTCCTTGCACAGAAAGTGCACACCGGCCAATCCGATATGGCCGGGTGTTAAACCAACCTTAAAGCATCTTTTAAACTAAACCTGCTTTCATACAAAGCCTTGCCGATAATCACCCCGCTTAAACCCTGTTTGCTTAAAGTTTTTAGTTTACGTAAATCCCCTAAACAGGAAACACCTCCGGAGGCAATAATTCTTAATCCGCTTTTCTTAAGCAGCTCTTTCATGGTTTTGATGTTCGGGCCGCTTAAAGTCCCGTCTTTTAGGATATCGGTGAAGATGGCCTGCTGGAAACCGATACTTTTTAGCAAACAGGCAAAATCTAAAAGGTTGGCCTGTTTAGAATCGGCCTCCCATCCTTTTACGGAAATTTTGTTTTTTCGCGCGTCAATACTAACAATCACCCTTTCGCCGAATTCTTCAAAGGCAATTTTTAAAAATTTTTTATCTTCTACGGCTTTAGTCCCTAATATTGCGCGCTCTACGCCGGCCTTGAGCAGCATTTTAATCGTCGCGATATCCCGCACCCCGCCGCCTAATTCCACCGGCACATCAACATTGGCTAAGATTTCTTTTACCGGCACTAAATTTTTCAGCGTGCCGCTGACGGCTCCGTCTAAATCCACCAAGTGCAGAAATTTTGCGCCCTGCTTTACCCAGTGTTTTGCAACTTTTACCGGCTCGCGCGAGTAAACCTTTTTATTAAACCGCCCCTGCACTAATCTTACTACGCAGCCGTCCTGTAAGTCTATTGCCGGGATGATTAACATAGCTCGACAAAGTTCTTCAGCATTTTTAAGCCGATACCTTGGCTTTTTTCCGGATGAAACTGGACACCGTAGAGGTTATTCTGCCAAACCGCCGCGGTAAACTTCGTGCCGTAATCCGCGCTTGCTGCGGCTAGAGATTTATCCTTTGATTCCGGGTAATATGAATGGCAGAAATAAACATACGCTGGGCTAATAATATCCTTAAACAGCGGGCAGGCACCAGTAACCTTTATCTGGTTCCATCCCATGTGCGGGACTTTAAAATTCTGGCGCTCAGGAAATCTTTTAACCTTGCCTTTTAATAGGCCCAGCCCCTTGGTTTTTTCTGCTTCATCGCTTGCTGCGAAAAATAACTGCATGCCTAAGCAAATACCCAGAAGCGGCGTCTTATTTTTTACCAGTTCTTTGATAACGGGAATTAATTTCTGTTTCTTTAGTTCCCGCATGGCATCGGCAAAAGCGCCCACTCCCGGCAGCACAGCTTTATCGCAAGAGGCGATTTCTTTAGCATGATTCGTGACTATGGTTTTGGCTCCGGCTATCTGCAGCGCCTTGTTTACACTGTGAATATTCCCCATACCGTAATCAATTATCGCAATCATGTTTTACTATAATGTGTCATTGCGAGCGAAGCGCAGTGTGTCATTGCGAGCGATTTTTGCGAAGCAATCTTTTTGACTCTTAAGGAAGATTGCTTCGTCAGCCGCTTCGCTCCATCCTCGCAATGACACGCTATTGGATTACCACTTAGTCGATTACTCCCTTTGTGGAAGGCACGCCTTTGCGGCGGGGATCAATCTGGCTGGCTTCTGCCAAGGCCTTGCCTAAGGCCTTAAAGATCGGCTCCAGAGTGGCGTGCAAATCAATATTTGGATTTTCTAATTTTATATTTAAATTCATCCCCATCTGTTTAGCGAAAGCCTCAAAAAAATGCTCGGCATACTTAAATTCATAACCTTCCTGAGGATTGGGCTGCTTGAATATATCAGGAGTAATAGTAAATTTCAATGACGCCCTGCCGCTAATATCCACGGTAACATTCGCGGTGACATCTTCCATGGGGAAAGAAGCAAAACCATTGCGGTTAATCCCGGCTTTATCTCCCAGCGCTTTCTTAAACGCTTGGCCCAATACTATACCCAAGTCCTCATTAGCATGATGAATGTCTACTTTCAAATCTGCCTCTTTAGTATTTACTTCTATATCAAACTTTCCCCAAAAAGCAAAAAGCTCAAGCATGTGATTCATAAATCCCAGTCCGGAATTGATTTTGGCCTCTCCGGCGCCATCAATATTTAACTTTACGCTGATAACAGTTTCTTTAGTGATTCTTTCAATTTCAGCTTTACGCATGCCCACTCCCCTAGCAGAACCTAGCTTTTACCGAATCTAGGTGTTTATTTAACCCTTCAATAACGGCAATTTTTTCCAATGGCTCGCGTACTTTTTCTAAGGCCTTCTTTGAATAGCTAATAATGTGGTTGCTTTTTATAAAATCGGATACAGATAGCCCTGAGAAAAACCGCGCTGTGCCGCAGGTAGGCAAAACATGGCTGGGGCCGGCGACATAATCGCCCACTGCCGCCGGGCTATACGGGCCTAAGAAAATAGCTCCAGCATGGCGGATATTTTTTAGCAGCCGCTGCGGGCTATTGACTAGAATCTCCAAGTGCTCCGGGGCGATCCTATTAGCAACTTCGGCCGCCTGCTCTAAATTCTTGGTTAATATAATAAACCCGTTATCGCTAGCCATCTGCGATTTGACCTGACTGGCTAAGGTTTTAGAATTAGTAATCAGGACTGCCAGGCCCTTGACGTGCTCTGCCTGGGCGCGCAAATCCGCAATCACAAATTTCGGGTCGCTGAAACGGTTAGCGATAATCACCAATTCCGTCGGCCCGGCAATCATATCAATATCCACATAACCGAAAACCTGCCGTTTTGCCTCGCTGACGTAAATATTGCCCGGCCCGATAATTTTATCCACCCGCGGGATAATCTTTGTCCCGTAGGCTAATGCCGCGATCCCCTGCGCTCCTCCAACGCGGTAAATCTCATCCACTTTTAAAAGGTCAGCCACCACTAGAATATGCGGGTTGATAAAACCATGCTTATCCGGCGGGCTGATAAGAACGATCTTTTTTACCCCGGCGATCTTTGCCGGCAGGACTGTCATGTAAACCGTGGAAACCAGAGGTGCCGTGCCGGCAGGGATATAAATTCCCACCCTGTCTAAAGGGGTATAATTTTCGCCCAGCACCACACCTTCGCCGTCTTTTATCCTCCATGATTTACGCAAAGTCTTGCGGTAAAAACGATTCACGTTTTCAATGATCACTTTCAGGCTGGGAATAAAATTAGGGCTGATATTTTGATAGGCGCCGCTAATTTCTATCTCTGAGACTTTCAGCTGGCGGGGAAAAAGTTTTACCCCGTCGAATTTCTTGGTATATTTCAAAAGCGCATCATCTCCCAAGCTGCGCACATCATCAATGATTTTTCTTACCTTTTCTTCTACGCGCTTCTGACGGAAATCGCAGCGGTTATAAATTTTATCCAATTTTTTACTGGTAAAACGGATGATCTTCACCCCGCTCTTCCTTTCTTTGTTCTCTGTTTTACTATATTTATATTTTTACTAGTTTTGAATACCTTAGGAAGTGCGGGGTTCATATGATTTCCTTTAGTTTAACAAAAGCTTGAGCAAAATTTTCCGGTAGATTGCCTCCGGCTTGGGCAAAATCGCTTCTTCCTCCTCCGGAGCCGCCGATTAACCCGGAGATCTGGCGGATTAGCTTTACCGCGTCAACCCCTTTGGAAACTAAATCCGGGGTTAGCCCTACAACCAATAAGGCTTTGCCCTGCTGTGCCGAGCCTAAGGCAACTACTGCGTTTTGGGTTTTCGCCATAATTAAATCCATATTTTTTCTCAAGATATCCATCTCAGCGCCGGTAAAAACCTTAGTAATCAGGTTTATGCCATGGATGTTTTCCGCTGATTGAATTATAGCCTCAAGATTATCTTTTAGGCTGTCTAATTTTTGGGCGTTAAGCTGATTCTCAAGTTCCTTGATCTGCTTGAGTTTTCTTTCTAATTCCGCGCTAAGCTTTTGTTCTGAGGTATTTAATCTGGATGCTAAATCCGCCAGAATATCATTTTGTTCTGCGATCAGTTTCTGGGCATAAGTCCCGGTTATGGCCTCAATCCTGCGGATGCCGCTGGCAATTGAGCCTTCCTGAAGTATCCTAAAATATCCGATTTGACCGGTATAATCCAGATGCGTTCCGCCGCAAAACTCCTTGGAGAGGCTGCCTATTGAAACAACGCGTACTTTGCTAGCGTATTTTTCCGCAAAAAAAGCCAAGGCCCCGGATTTCTTTGCCAGCGCCAGCGTCATTTCTTTCTTCTGCAACGGGTAATTAGACATAATCGAGTTATTGACAATCTCTTCAATCCGGCTAAGCTCAAGGCTTTCAATGGCTTTAAAATGGTTAAAATCAAAACGCAGCCGCTCTGCCTCTACCAATGACCCTTGCTGCTGCACGTGAACTCCTAGTACTTTTCTTAGGGCAGCTTGTAGAAGATGAGTGGCAGTATGGTTTCTGGCAATACTTATTCTGCGCTCTTGATCAATCTTTGCAGTCAGCGTTTGGCCTTTGCTAAAAACCCCTGCTTTTACTACACCTGTATGAATAATATTCCCGCCTGCTGTTTCTGTATTGCTCACCATAAAAATATTCTTGCCCTTAGCAAATTCGCCGCTATCGCCAGCCTGGCCTCCTGATTCAGCATAAAAGGGAGTTTTATCAAGGATAATTTTTACTGCATCGCCTTGAATAGCTTTTTTATTTTCCCGGCCATCCTTGATAATCGCCAGAATCTTTGCCGGAGCTTTATCTGCCTTATAGCCAGTAAATTTTGTCGCCGGAAGTTTTAATTTTAAAGCGCACCCCGCGAAAACATCTCCCTGCATATTACTTTTAGCTTTAGAGCGCTCTTTCTGGCAGGACATTTCTTTTTCAAAGCTATTTTGGGAAAATTCCAGATTGTGCTTAGCCAGCCAAATTTTAGTTAATTCCAGAGGGATACCGTAAGTATCATGTAAAACAAAGGCAGTCTTGCCGGCTGCCTGCGCATCGGGATCTTTAAGCAAAGCAGTGAATTTTTCCTTCAAAAGCTTATCGCTGGAATCCAGGGTAGCAATAAAATTTTTTTCTTCTGCTAAAATGACCTCCGCGATGTTCTCTCGGCGTAAGGCTAATTCCGGATAAGGCTGCTGCATGATTTTGGCTAGCACCGCTACCAGCGTATGCAAAAATGCCTTTTTAATACCTAACTCCCTTAAATGCAAGACGCTCTTACGGATCAGTTTCCGCACAATATAACCCCGGCCTTCATTGGAAGGCAATACCCTGTCATAAATTGAAAAGGTTATTGCTCGGATATGATCACTAACCGCGTAAACCAACTCCCTGATTGTGTCATTGCGAGCGAAGCGAAGTGTGTCATTGCGAGGAACGAAGTGACGAAGCAATCTGGTTTTAAAAAGATTGCTTCGTCGGGCTTCGCCCTCCTCGCAATGACACTGTCTCGCTTTGCTCCTCGCAATGACACAAGCATTATCCTTACATAGCTGACTGGTTATCTCCTTAATCATCGGCGTAAATAAATCTGTTTCAAAATTATTCTCTACCCCCTGCATCACTGCGCTCAACCGCTCCAAACCCATGCCGGTATCAATGTTTTTCTGCGGCAGGGGCTCCAACACTCCGCCATCCTTACGGTTAAACTGAGTAAAGACTAAGTTCCAGATTTCCACAAACCTGCCGCAGCCGCATGATGGATTGCAATCCTCCTTACCGCAGCCTTTACTAACGCCGAAGTCAAAGAATATCTCTGAACAGGGGCCGCAAGGCCCGTTAGGCCCCTTGGTCTTTGCTTCCGATGGCCAGAAATTCTCTTTATCGCCTAAGCGGACAAGCTTATTTTCCTCTAGGCCAATTACCTGGCGCCAGATAATCTCAGCCTCAGCATCGTCTTTATAAACCGAAACCCAGAGTTTATCCGGGCTGATTTTCAACTCCTGAATTAAGAATTCCCATGCCCACTGAATAGCCTCTTTTTTAAAATAATCACCGAAAGAAAAATTCCCCAGCATTTCAAAGAATGTATGGTGGCCGGTAGTTTTTCCTACCACATCCAAATCATCGGTACGCAGGCAGCGCTGGCTAGTAGCAGCGCGGCGGAAATCCGTGATTTGGCCGAGAAACTGACTTTTGAACTGGTTCATCCCGGCCGGGGTGAATAATACCGTAGGGTCATCCTTTGGCAGCAAAGAGTCGCTTTCGATTACTTTATGTTTTCTGGCTTTAAAATATTCCAGGAATTTCTGCCGTATTATATCTGCTTTCATCGTGATATATCTTTTTGTGTCATTGCGGGCGATGCCGAAGCCCAACGTGTGTCATTGCAAGGAACGAAGTGACGAAGCAATCTTTTATTAGATTGCTTCGCTTCGCTCGCAATGACACAAGCATAGATTTTCTTTAACTTCTGAAATTTCTTCCTCAGAAAAACCGCGGCGCAGAAGGTAATTGTAAACTCGCCGCTTAGCTTTTTGCCTATCTATGCCTTGCAACTCGGCCAATTTTTCTTTGACGATTTCTAAAGCGCTTCTTTCTTTTTCCAGCAGGTGTTTTGCTTTTAAGCCTTTTACAATTTCTTGAATTACCTGTGTATCAAATCCCTTTTCTTTTAAGCGTTGGGAAATCTCTTTTTCGCTGCGCGCACGGTATTTTAAAAGCAGCTGCGCGTATTTTAAGGCCTTAGGCCTATCCTCCGGAGTGTTTTCTGGCTTCTTTTTCAATCTCATCCTGCAGTTTGGGCCTTTCTTTTAAGAGCTTAATTGCCGCGTCTCTACCCTGGCCTAATTTTTCTTCCTTATAATTAAACCAGGTACCGGATTTACTTACGATGTTAAGATTTACTGCCGCATCCAGAATCGCGCCGGCCTTGGCAATGCCTTCGTTATGCAGGGTATCAAACTCTGCCTCGCGAAACGGCGGAGCAACTTTATTTTTTACCACCTTTGCCCTTACCCGGTTGCCGATAACCATATCCCCTGACTTCAAAGTAGCAATCCGCCTTAAATCTAGGCGCACCGAGGAATAAAACTTCAGCGCCCTGCCTCCGGGAGTGGTTTCCGGTGAACCAAACATCACACCGATTTTTTCTCTGAGCTGATTGATAAAAATCATACAGGTGCGCGATTTACTGATACATGCGGTTAGCTTGCGCAACGCTTGAGACATTAGGCGCGCCTGTAAACCCATATGAGCATCTCCCATCTCGCCCTCGATTTCAGCGCGGGGAGTAAGCGCCGCCACCGAATCAATGACGATTAAATCCACGGCATTGGAGCGCACCAAAGTCTCGGCAATTTCTAAGGCCTGCTCGCCGGTATCCGGCTGAGAGATTAAAAGGTCGTCTAAGTTTACTCCGATGACCTTGGCATAGGTAGCGTCAAAAGCATGTTCCGCGTCAATAAAAGCCGCTACCCCGCCTTTTTTCTGGACTTCCCGAATACAGCTTAAGGTAAGCGTGGTTTTTCCCGATGCCTCGGGGCCAAAGATTTCCACTACCCTGCCGCACGGCAGGCCGCCTATACCTAAGGCAATATCCAAAGTCAATGCCCCGGTGGGAATGGATTCCACATTCATCTTCACGTCCGCGCCTAATTTCATAATCGAGCCTTTGCCGAATTGTTTTTCAATTTGGGCGAGTGCCAGCTCCAGCGCTTTCTGCCGATCACTTAAATGCGTATCTTCTTTTACGGCTGTTTTCTTTTCTGTTGTCATAAAATTATCCTCCGTTTATGTATTAAAATTATGTTAAATACTTAATCTATCAATCTCTCCTTTCTCGAGTAAGCACATGACTTAGCGCAGCGTAAACAAGCTAAGTCATTGGTGCGAACTAGACCCTTGACACGAAAACGATAACGGTTAATCAAAGCTCTTTCGTGTCAAGGGTGAAGTTTGGGCAAATAATTTACGTTCACTTTGTTCCGTAAATTATGCCCTCACTTCAACAGACGCTCAAGGAGGGAAAATCTAACGAAAAAATTTTAAAAAGATTCTAGTAAATTCAAAGTCATTTACAGTCGCAATTTCCGCTAGAATTGGGCACACTTTTACAAACTCCAAATCCTTGTTGATCACTTCTTAGACAAAGAACAGAACTATTAGGCTGAGCTGAACCAGTAGTAGCGGTAACAATCCTTACTGTCCCATTCACATCCAATTTTACTTGAGGAGCAGTTGTCCCTATTCCCACATTACCAATGCTATCAGAACCAGAAACTGTATCAGGAATCAAAATAATATTGCCTCCTGAGCCAGAAGCGCGGCCTTTACCTGGCATCAAATTAATATTACCTCCATTTCGAGTTCCTGTAGTCTGGCCGTCTTGCGCATAGATATAAATATCTCGGCCATTGCCAGAAACTGCCGGCAGAGGACGCACATCTAAAACACCAGCTGGATTCGTCGTCCCTACTCCAAGGCTTCCCATTACGGTTAAATTCATATAGCTTCCATAAGGCGAAGGATAGTAAGTAGTAATAGTCAGGGTTTCATTCGCGGCAAAAACAAAAAAACTAATTAATAAAGTTAAAAATCCCGCTAAGAGTAATTTTTTCCTCATTTTCCCCTCCGGTTTAATTATTTCGTTCTGTCAAAAGTTTTATCTTCTAATCTATCTAGTTAACGCTGAAAAACTCCTGTAGTTGCCCAATTTATTGGGCTTCAACCGAAGCCTGATAAATCAGGCAACTACGATGGGCCCGATAAATCGGGCAACTACAGGAGTTTTTCAATAATAACTGCTTACATTATAGCATCGAATCTTTTATCTGTCTTTCCAAATCTAATAACCTACGCTTAATTTTGACCCCCCGGCTATAGCCGCCGATTTTACCCCCTGAGGCAATTACCCTGTGGCAAGGGATGATTAAGGGATAGGGATTTTTTCTTAAAAGCGTGCCTACCGCGCGCCAGGCCTTGGGGCTGCCGGCTGATTTGGCTACCCATTTGTAGCTGCATACCTCACCCAAGGGAATGCCTAAAACTACTCGGTAGACTTTTTTTGCAAAAGGAGAATTCATTTGCCGATTATCTTTTTACGGCGCAAGAGATGATGATAAGAAAGCGCGAAGCGGTGCGCCTCGTCGCGGATGCGCCGGATCAGATTCAAAACCGCTGACCCTTCCTTTAACCTAAAGGGGCTCCTCTTATTCAAGCAATAAATGTTTTCTCTGTCCTTAGCTATGCTAATTATTAGCAAGCTGAGATTTAATTTCTTGATTTCTTCGGCTGCTGCCAAAAGATGCCCCCTGCCGCCGTCAATAAGCACTAAATCCGGTAAGCCCGAGCCTTCTCTGGTTAACCTAGAATACCTGCGCCTGACCACTTCCTTAAGCATAGCGTAATCATCTATCGCGGAAACGGTTTTAATACGAAACCTGCGGTAATTATTTTTATCCGGAGCGCCTTGATAAAAACTGACCATTGAGCCGGTAGCCTCTTTACCGGAAATATTGGAAATGTCAAATGCCTCAACGCGCAAGGGCAATTTCTTTAAGAAAAGTGTTTTTTGCAAATCCTCCAGCTCATCAACACTGTTTTTCCCAGCCTGGGCATTGGCAATGCTGGATAAGGCATTAAGCTGGTCGCGCAGCATGGCTGCTTCTTCAAAGTTCTTTTCTCCGGATGCCTCAAGCATCTGAATAGATAAATCACGGATTAACTCCGCGTAACGCGATTCCAGGAACAGCTTGATCCGCCGGATAATCCGGCAATACTGCAGGGAAGTAATTTTTCCGGCGCAGGGCCCCGGGCAAAGTTTCAAGCGCCAATAGAGACAAGGGCTCTTCGGCATCGCCCTGCAGGAACGAAAACCGAAGATTTTACGTATTAGCTTGATTGCCTGTCGCAGGAGTTTTACATCAGTATAAGGGCCGAAATAGCTTGCTGAACCGTCTTGCCTTGGCCCTTTCTTGCGATAAATCGAAACTACTGGGAAATCTTCCGCGCTGATCTTGATCCAGGGGAATGACTTATCGTCTTTTAAATCGATGTTGTACTGCGGCTGTTTTCCTTTAATTAAAACTGCTTCCTGAATAAGCGCCTGCGCCTCTGAAGAAACAGGGATATACTCCAGATCAGCAATCTTATCCACCATGGCCTGTGTCTTAGTATCCAGCGCCCGGTTAAAATAAGACCCCACCCGCTTTTTTAGCGAATTTGCCTTGCCGATATAAATAATTTTCCCCGCGCTATCCTTGAAAGAATAGACTCCGGGAGACTCCGGCAACAAAGAGGCAACTTTTTTTAGCGCCGTAAGATCCACTTTTGCAGCTCCTTAACTTCTTTTACCCGCAGGAGAAAACAGAAAATTATATAACTAGCACCTGAAGCAAGCAGCAAAAATGCCAGGCTGATAAATTTTCCGATAGTGCCCCCCCTGGAATAAAAATTATTTTCTGCAGCCAGGTAACTTACCACCCCCATTAAGAGGCTGGCAGCGAGGATCTTAAAGAAGGAAAATGAAAGCGGCTTTAAATCAAACGGCGCAATTTTTTTCCGTAATAAAAAAAACAAAATAAAAAAGCTAACGATACCGGATATTGAAGTAGCCAAAGCAATCCCGGAAAGTTTCAGGGGAAACATTAACCAGGCGCTTAAACCGATATTTAACCCTAAAGCTAAAGCGGAAATTTTAGCCGGGGTGACAGTATCCTTGAGCGCGAAGAAACAAGACTGGACGATTTTATTAGCGCCATAAGCAAACAGGCCGATACTGTAAAAGAATAAAACCCCGGCAGTAGTATGGGCTGAATAAGCGTCAAACCTGCCGCCGCCAAAAAGAGTTTCAATGATCCGGCCGGATAAAACCATGAAACCGGCTGCAGCCGGTAACATGACAAAAAAAGTAGCGCGCAAGCCAAATGATAGTGTGTGTTTTAGCTCGGCGTATTTCTCCTCTGCCGATTGGCAAGACATGCTCGGTAAGATTGCCTGGGAAAGCGCGGTGGAGAAAATCCCTAAGGGGAATTGGATCAGGCGGTAGGCAAAATAAAGCGCTGCCACTCCTCCTTCACCCACGATAAAGGCCAGAGAGCCGAAAATCGAATCGACAAAATTATTCAATTGGTAGATACCGGAACTCAACAAGCGCGGCAGCATCAACTTGCCGATTACCTTTGCCTGCGCATGCCGGAACTGCTGAAATAATCTCAGGCGGAAGCCTTTTTTATAAAGTATTGGCACCTGAACAGCTAACTGCAAGGCCCCGCCTACTAATGCCCCCAGCGCCAGGCCGGTAACACCCTCGCCAAAAATTAATGCAAAAGTAATAATTGAAATATTCAACAGGCAGGGGGCGAAGGCCGGCACAGTAAAATGCTTCAGGGAATTCAGTATAGCCATAGAATATGCCGCCAGGCTGATTAAGAGGATATAGGGGAAGATAATCCGGTTTAATTTGATGGTGACAGCCAGCTTCTGCGGATCAGCAATAAAGCCCGGGGCTATTAAACGCACAACTAGCGGAGAGAAAACTATGCCTAAGATAGTCAAAGACATTAAAACTACCAGAAGCAAGTTCAGCATTACGTTTGCCAGCTCCCAGAATTCCTCTTTGGAATGTTTTACGGCATATTCGCTGAACACCGGTACAAAGGCAGCGTTCGCCGCGCCTTCGCCGAGCAAATCACGGAAAAGATTGGGGATACGAAAGGCAATCACAAACGCCTGGGCGTAGAGATAGACTCCGAAGAGCCGGGCAATCACTATATCGCGGCAGAAACCTAAAAGGCGGGAACAAAAAGTAGCCAGGCCGATAACCCCGGCAGATTTAGCGATAGATTTGTTTATTGACATAAGTTAATGCTTATGCTATAAATTAATGTCGTCCGTTAAATCAGGCTCCATAAGTTTAGTGTTCATTTAATAGGAAATAGCCTAATCCCTCGCTTAAACGCTAACCCCGCGCTTTGCTGTATAAAACAATAGCGAGGGCTGCGCAAGCTCGGGATAAATTCGTCCTTGACATCTACGATGTCAAGGACTCATTTAGAGGAGATAAATTATGCCAAGAAGAGCAACTTCAATCAGGACTAACCGCGCGGAAAAGAAAAAACATACCCGAAATTTAAAAGTCCGCCAGCAGTTAAAAAAAGCGCTGAAAAAATTTCATGGGTTAATTTTGGAAAAAAAGGCTGCCGAAGCCAAAGAGCTTTTGGGGAAGCTGTTTTCCCAACTGGACAAAGCTGCTAAGAAAAATATTATCCACCCCAAAACTGCCAGCCGCAAGAAATCCCGCTTAGCCAAGAGCATTAACCGCGCCGCATAAGCCAATCACCAGTTTTTCCAGGGCGAAAACTGCTTTGAGTTTGCCGGTTTTGATTTCAATATCGCAATTCAGCAGCAGCTTAAGCCTTCTTTTCATCTGCGCCGGCGGCAAAGTATCTTTTTCCCAAGCATACCTTAAACCGCCTAAAATCCGTTCCGGCCGTTCTCCTTCCTCTAAAAGCTGGTTTAAAATCCGTAAAGCTGAATCCGCTTTTTTTAAGGCAATCTGCCGGTTTAAGCTGAAGGTATTCACGAGGATTGCTTCGTTAAAACGCAGGGTTTTTGCATAGCGGTAAATACTGCTAAGAAAATCGTCTTTTCTATCCGCTTGCTCTAAATCTAAAACCAAAATCAGGTATTTCGGCGGCGAGGCAGCAAACTTTAAGATAAATTCCTTAACCTCCGGCTTAAGCCCTCCCGCGCCTTTTATTATCACCAGTCGCTTTGCGCTTCCTACCGGAAGGCATAAGAATTTTTCCTGCAGGCCATTTAAACTCAACTCCCTGCCGTATAAGATATCCAGATTAAACTCTTCGCTTTCTTTAGGCAGGAATTCCTGTTTGATTTTTTTTAGTTGCGCTTCTTTGGCGGGATTATCCTGGCCGATAAAAAGGTAGGTCATGCTTTAAACTACCACTGCTCGACTGTGCGTTCCACGACCCGGCGCGCCAAATCTACCAGCGCGTCGTTGATACAGGCGGCTTCGGATTTTGCCTGGGGGCCGCTGGTAAAATAAGTGGCCTGGCCGGTAAAGCCGTTTTCTTCCCAAACCAGCTTATTAAGCTTGTTATCCCAGAGGCTGATATTTACCACCAGGTTAATCCGGTATTCTCGGACTTCGTTATTATCATCATACCTTACAGGGTCCTTGCGAAAATCCATCAGCTCCCCTTTTAAAGTCAAATCCGCGGTCGCTTCCTGAGAGGGTTTTAGATTCCCGTCAAAAAGGTACTTATTGGAGACCGCCTTAGTGATATCCGTATCCAGCATCGGACGGTTTAGGCGGTATTTATTCGCGGTATAAACCTCGTTGGTAAAATCAATCTTGTTCTTAAAAGGCCTGATATAAATAGTATGGAATTTATCGGAAATCATCGAGCGGGTAGTATAGCCGCAGCCTGCCAATATTAAAGCTAAACTTAGAGCCTGCGTAATCTGCCTGTTTAATGCGCGTAATCGCTGGTAATTCATTTCTTCCTCTCCATTATCTGCAGCCTTTCCATGGCCTTAACTGCCCAGGGGCTTTGTTCGTAATTATCCACTACCTCGCGGTAATATATTTTTGCCGCCTCAATGGCGTTCTGTTTCTCGTAGAACCTGCCGATATTGAAATTTGTCTCGGCTTCTTTTTCCCTGAGCTGGCCGATATTTTTCTCGGCGTCGCGGCTTAAGACCGCGTCCGGATGTTCGCGAAGGAATTCCTCGAATTTCTGCTTAGCCTCCTGCGTGGCGCCCTGGTCATAGTCTGAACCTCGGGAAAGCGCGGCGCGGCAGGTGGCAATCTGGAACCTTGCCGGGTCTATCCATTCGCTGTCCGGGTAATTGGTGATCACTTTATTAAAAGCATCTTCTGCTTCGTAATAACGCATCAGGCTCTTCAAGACTAAGCCGAGTTTATACTGGGCCTTGGCTGCTAAAGGGCCGTAGGTAGAATTTTCAATCACTTTGGTAAAGATCTCGATGGCCGGATTATCCACCGGCAAGGTTACGCCCATAGCCTTGCGTTTTTCCCCGGCCATAAAACGCTCGCCGATTTTATATTCACGCTCGTCTACTTCCTGAATACGCTCAGAAAACGGGTATTTATCAATTAGGCGCTGGTAGGCCAAGAATGCTTCATAAAGATTTCCTTCTGCCTCCTCAGTTAAACCCAGATAATACTGGCCTTCTGAGGCCTCAAAAGACTTAGGGTAGGCCTTAATCAGCTTTTTGAATTCGCGCTTGGCATCCTCATATTTCTTCTGGCCATAGAAATCCTTGGCAAAGGCAAACTGCTCTTTAGGGGTGGGCTTGACCATGGTCTTGGGGTTTGTCCACTTGCCGGTCTTTGGCGTCCAGATCCAGTAGGCATAGGACGGAACGCTGGATAAAACCCAAATCAATACTAATAAAGGAATTATACGTTTCATAGTAGTTAAATTAACACAGAGACAAGCTTTTGTCAATTGAAAGGGTTAGTGGAGCCTTCCCCATTTTTCTTGACGCTCTCCCCACCCCGTAGCGGAGGTTTAAACCTCCGCTACGGGCCCAACGGAGAAATAAATTTTGGGGGATCTTCACAAAGGATTAAAAGCTTTTAGTGCAGATAAAAATACGCCCCGGGAAACTTAAGCAGGAGAAGATTGAGCTTAATTAAAAGGCTGACCGCTAATTCAGCGGTTGCCCCGAATAAAGGTGCAAGTGGCGGTAAACCTAAGCTTGCTAACACCAGGCTAAAGCCGCAGAGAGTAATAAAGCCGGCTAAGGGCACAATTAGGATGTTAGCTAAGACCGTTACCGGGGAAAACATCCGAAATTGATAAGCAATGATTCCGCAGGTGCCCACCCAAGCGGAAAATGAAACTAAAGCTCCCTCAAGCAGCAGTTTTAAAAGCCTAATTTTTAACTTTTCCGTTTGCAAAAAACCGCTTAGCTTAGGGTAAAGATAGGCGATCGCGAAAACGCTGGAGAAAGAAAGCTGAAACCCGATATCAAATATCTGCCGGGGGTTCCCGAGCAAAATGCTTAGCGCAGCTATTGCAAGCGAATTATAGATCTGCGCCTCTCTTTTCACTAAGAAACCGGCGGCAAAAATTATGGTCATAATTGTCGCCCGCACTACCGGCGTGGAAGCTCCGGTAGCAAAACAATAAATCACTAAACACGGTAGAGCCAAGATAAATCTAATTTTGCGCTTTAAACGCAGCAATTTTAAAATTAAAAATATAATAAAAGCCACAATCCCGGTATTGAAGCCACTGACTACCAAAATATGCACTGTCCCGGTTTGCATCATCGACTTATAGATTAAAGGCGGGATAAATTTCTTTTCTCCTAAGAGCATTGCGTCTAATACCGCGGCAGTCAAAACTGATACCTGCTTAAAGATAATTGCTTCAATCTTACTTTTCAGCCGCAAGGAAAATCTTTTTAGGCCAAGGCCTTTATTTCTTTCTAGCGTAATTATCTCGCTGGCAGACCTGACGCGCACAAAGGCATAAATTCCCTGATTATAAAGATAATCGCGAAAACCCCGGCGTTGGTTTGCGCCAAAGTTATATGGACGAAAGAGCTTCCCTTTTAAGAGCAGCACATCGCCGTAAGCAAGCCCGGTAATTCCTTTTACGTAAACCAAGGCCTTGCCGCAGCAGGAGAACTGCGCATTTTTGGAATACAGCTTACGGATTTTAAAAATAAAAGTGGTTTTATTATCGACTAGCGCTGGTTGATTATCTATCAAACCTTCAAGGCAAAAAAAATTATCGCTTTGGTAATAGATAAACCTGGAGATGTGCTCTTTAGGCAAAATGCGGGAATTCTTGAGGGACAACGCGCCGAAAAAGAATACCGCGCAAGATAAACAAAGAACAAAGATAAGTTTCCTGCGGGAAAATACCAGGCAAAAAGTCAGGAAGGCGGCTGCTAACAGATAAACAGTTTCAAAGCTAACCCTGAATAAACTAGCCGCCAGGATTCCTAAAGAAAAAATAAACACCAACCAAGCAAAGGGGTGTTTCATTGTTTAAGCACAACGCTGTCTTTAATCTTTTCATAGCGGGAGGCATTCATCCCTTTTATTTTTCGTAATTCATCGACGCTGGCAAAGGCGCCTTGCTGTTTTCTGTATGCAATAATGCGCCCAGCGGTTTTTTCTCCGATACCGGAGATGCTCATTAATAAATCTTTATCAGCGGTATTCAGGTTGACTTTGGCAATATTTGGGCTTAAAAAAATAACATTTTTGAGCGGCGCGTTTACTTTAGCCAGAAAGTTTATCCCCGCGCCGATAATGGCTATCGTCAGCAAAAACAGAATCACTTTGCGTTCTTCCGGAGTTAAATCAAACATATCTTTTCCCCATTGCACCTATGAGGGATAATAAAATTAGGCGCGAATGAAAAACAAGCTTCTTTTCATGCCTCTCATATCAATTGACGCTAAACTTAAGGGAATCTAACGAATTTTTTTAGGCGACGATATTGACGAGCTTTCCGGGAACGAGGATACAATTGCGGATGGGCTTATCTTGCAGCCAGGGCTTTAATTTTGCATCTGCCAAAACCAGCTCTTTAAGCTTCTCTTGGCTGGTATCAGCGGGAATATCAATTTTAAAACGCACCCTGCCGTTAACCTGCACTACAATGGTAATAGTCTCTTCTACTAAAAACGCGGGTTCAAAAACCGGCCAGCTGGCTTGAGTAATACTTTCTTTATGGCCTAAAACCTGCCAGAGCTCTTCACAGAAGTGCGGCGCAATCGGAGAAAGCAGCAAAACCAATGTAGAGAAAACCTGCTTATCTGCTCCGGAAAGATAAATCGCGTTGGTAAATTCCATTAGGCTGGCAAGAGCGGTATTGAATTTAAAATCCGAGTAATCTTCTGTTACTTCTTTAATTGCCTTATGCATAGCTTTGATTAAATCCGGGGCAGCCTTAGCAATTTCCCGCCCGGCTTCCCCAGCAATATGGCGGGATCCCGCCCTCTCCTCAGGCTGCTCGGCGGGAAAGTTTTCCTGTATGCGCCAGACGCGGTTTAAAAATCTATTTGCCCCCTCCATGCCGCGCTCATCCCATTCCAGTTCAGTTTCCGGGGGAGCGGCAAAAAGGATAAACAGCCTTAAAGAATCCGCGCCGTATTGCTTGATAATAGAATCAGGGTCAACAATATTTCCCCGCGATTTAGACATTACTTCGCCATCTTTTAAGACCATGCCCTGAGTCAACAGGCGCCCAAAAGGCTCGGTAAACTTAACCATGCCTAAATCCTGAAAAAATTTAGTAAAGAAGCGCGAATACAATAAATGCAAAATGGCATGTTCAATGCCGCCGATATACTGGTCCACCGGCATCCAGTATTCTGCCTCTTGCGCGAGAAACGGCGCCTGATCAAACTTTGGCGAACAAAAACGCAGGAAATACCAGGAAGAATCGAAAAATGTCGCCATAGTATCGGTTTCCCGGCGGGCTTTTCCTTTACACTGCGGGCAGGCGACATTGACAAACTCCGCGGCTTTAGCTAAAGGGCTTCCTCCTTCCCCTGTGAAAGGAGCGTCTTTAGGCAATTCCACCGGTAAATCCGCGTATGGCACCGGTATAATGCCGCACTTTGCGCAATTAATCATCGGAATGGGTGTCCCCCAATAGCGCTGCCGGGAAATCAGCCAATCGCGCAGGCGCCAGTGGGCTTGGATTTTTCCCATGCCTTCTTTTTCCATCCATTCGGCGATTTTTATCTTTGCCTCCTGATTAGGCAAGCCGTCAAACTGCGCGGAATTAACCTGCGCGCCTTCGCCCTCATACGCCTCAGTCATTTCTTCTGAACCTTGAACCCTGAACCCTGAACCCTGAATCACGATTCTCATCGGCAGAGAATGTTCTCTAGCAAATAGGAAATCGCGCTGGTCATGGGTGGGTACGGCCATAATCGCGCCGGTGCCATATTCCATTAAAACATAATCGGCAATCCAGACCGGTACTGCTTCGTTATTCACCGGATTTACAGCGTAACTTCCGGTAAATACGCCTTCTTTTTTTACATCCGATGAAGCGCGCACTACTTTGCTTTCTTTGCTTACTTTGTCGATAAACTTCAGGGTTTCTTTCTCCTGCGGCTTACCCTTAATAATCTCTTTTACTAAAGGGTGCTCGGGCGCCAAAACAATATAGGTGGCGCCAAAAATCGTATCCGCCCGGGTAGTAAACACCGGGATTACCCGATTATCGTTTTTAAGCCGGAAATAGATTTCTACACCCTGGCTTTTACCGATCCAGTTGCTTTGCATTGCTAAAACGCGCTCCGGCCAATTTTTTAGCTGGCTTAAATCTTCCAATAAACGTTCCTTGTAAGCGGTAATTTTTAAATACCACTGCTCCAGCTCTTTCTGCTCCACTTTTTTATGGCATCTCCAACAGCCGCCTTCGATTACCTCTTCGTTAGCCAAGGTAGTTTTGCAGGCAGGGCACCAATTCACCGCCGAGGCTTTCTTATAGGCAAGCCCGCGTTCAAACATCTTCAGGAATATCCACTGGTTCCATTTGTAGTAGCTGGCATCACAGGTAGAAATTTCCCTTTCCCAATCATAGGAAAAGCCCATGCGCTTCAACTCGGTTTCCATACCCTCAATGCATTTATCAGTCCAGGCATCAGGCTCGGTTTTATTTTTAATTGCCGCGTTTTCCGCCGGCTGGCCAAAGGCGTCAAAACCCATCGGATGTAAAACGTTAAAGCCCTGCAGTATTTTAAAGCGCGCGGCCACATCCCCGATAGTATAATTGCGCACATGGCCCATGTGGATTTTTCCCGACGGGTAAGGAAACATTTCCAACAGGTAGAATTTAGGTTTATCTTCCCGGGCCTGCGCCGCAAAAGCGGATTTTTCCCGCCAGAACTTCTGCCATTTTTCTTCGATTTCACAAAAAGGATAGCTCATTGGCTTATTTTTTTGGATTTATCTTTCTGTATTTCTTCCTGCGTTTTGCGCAGAGGGATCAAGGTAACCATAATACGGATAGCGCGCAGAATATTCTCTATAGTGCAAGGTTTAGTCAGATAATGGTCCGCTTCCATGCCATAACACTTTTCCACGGAATCCAATTCATGCTTAGCGCTGATGATAATTACCGGCCGCCACTTCTCGGTGAATCTCTGGCGCACTTCTTTGAGCACTTCAAAACCGTTAAGCTTAGGCATCATTAAATCCAAAAGTATAATATCAGGGTTATCCTGCTCTATCTTCTGAAGCGCCTCTTCTCCGTCAAAGGCAACCACTACATCAAAGCCTTCTTTAGTCAGGCGGCTCTTTAGCGTTTCCACCACGTCTTTTTCATCATCTACCACTAACAACCGGTAAGCCATAATTTACTCCTGAAGTTTTTTGTTTTAAGACTGTTTGTTAGTTTATTTTCTATAAAATCTCTTTCGGCTAATTATTTCCTGCCTACTAATTCATCAATTGAAACATTTAAAGCAACAGCGATTTTAGTTACGGTTGTAATAGTGGGCTCTTTGGCTGTTCCTGCTTCAATCTTTATTAACGTTGCATTAGAAATATCTGCTAATCTGGCTAGTTTCTCTTGGGACAGGCCTTGCTTTAACCTTAGCTTTCTTATATTCTGCGCCAACATTTCCCTTGACTCCTTGTATTTTTATACTAATATATATGTATTAGTATATACATTTACCTACAGTCATTATTATACAATAAATTCTTAAAAAATCTACCAAAAAATCTGTTAGAAAATGCTTCAGGATTCGTCTATTATTACAGGAGGCAAAAAATGGGAAGAATATATAAGCTAGCAATTAAAACAAAGGCGCGTAAGTTAAGGAACCAAGGTTGGTCTTTAGGAGAAATTAGCCGGAAAATGCATATCCCCAGAAATACCCTTTCCGGGTGGGTTAAAAATATCCGGCTCACAGAGAAACAGAATGAACGAATCAGGCAGAAGATAATTGACTCTGGGGCGATTGGAAGGCCGTTAGCTGTAAAAGCGAACCGTGAAAAAATAGAACGTTGGAAAGAAAATATTAGACGGAAAGTAGAAAATTTTGGCAAATTCGCCTCAGGGAACCCGCAAATGTGCAAACTCATATGCGGAATATTGTATTTATGCGAAGGCGCGAAGTATCCTTCTTCTCAAGTTATGGCTTTTGGGAATTCCGACCCCGAGATGATTAAAACATTCCTTGGGTTACTAAGAAAATATTTTAATATACAAGAGGAAAAATTACATTGCAGAATTATACCAAGATGGGACCAAGATATAAACGAATTGCAATGCTTCTGGTCTAAAATTACCAAAATCCCAATATCAAGATTTTATAAAACAAAACCTGATAAGCGTACTAAAGGAAAAAAGACTCTTAAGGAAAGATATAAAGGAGTTTGCGTACTGCAATATTGCGATACCTCTCTGCAATTTGGACTACAAGCAATCGGTGAATCCGTAATAAGGGGAGGGGTATAGAAAGGGCTGCTTTTTAAAAGCAACCCTTTCTATTTTGGTGGAGCCGGAGGGATTCGAACCCTCGACCCCAACACTGCCAGTGTTGTGCGCTCCCAGCTACGCTACGGCCCCGAAATTTTGTTTTCCTGATTTACCTCTTGACCTTTGTTATTTTAGACTATAAAATAAACGAGCGCTTAACTTACAAACACGAAGTGTGAGTAAGTTAATGCGCGAATTTATCCTGAGGGCGAAGCCCGAAGGATCTTCAAGATAAACCCGTAGGATAATAATATCATGTTTTTCAACGGGGTCAATAATTATTGCCGGAGTGGCGGAATGGCAGACGCAGCAGCCTCAAAAGCTGCCGAGGGCAACCTCATGGGGGTTCAAGTCCCTTCTCCGGCATAGTTAAAGAATGAACCCTGGAATTTATCAAAAATGGTCTCCGGAACTCGCCTATGCCATCGGCCTCATAACAACCGACGGTTCCATTTCAAAAGATAGAAGGCATATCAATTTTACAACCTCGGATTTACAGTTAGCTAAACTTTTCAAGAAAATTCTCTCCTTACCTAATAAAATCGGCAAAAAAGCAAGCTCCTCCGGCGCAGAAAAAAAATATTACTTTATCCAATTCGGCGATGTTAAATTCTATAATTGGCTTAAAACTATTGGATTAACAAATAATAAAACCTATAGACTGGGAAAATTAAAAATACCACAAAAATATTTCAGGGATTTTTTGAGAGGGCACTTAGACGGAGATGGTTCAATTGTAACTTATAAAGATAATTACTTATCCTATAAAAACAAAAGGTACCTCTATAATAGATTATATTTAACCTTCCATTCTTCCAGCCTAAAACATATACTTTGGGTGAGAAAAGTTATAAAAAGTTTATTCTACTTTCAGGGTAGCTTGTCTGGCTGGAAAGCAATAAATCGTAAGGTCACACTCTGGAAATTGCGCTTTGCGAAGAACGACTCTTTGAAAGTTCTCGCCTGGTTGTACTACAAACCTAATTTAGCCTGCCTCTTACGAAAAAGAAAAATTGCCCTGCGCTATATTCAATAATTTAACTCTAGTATACTGTAAAGTTAATTCTTAATAGTCTCATAAATTCTATTGAGCTTCTCGCGAGCTTTGCTCTTTGTAAAATGCCAGGTTATTTTAGTGTGAAGGCGATTGCGTTTTGCCGACCATACCATAACTTCTCTGGTCAAGAGGCGCCTTTTGGCAATACGCCTGTCAAGACATTGTCTTGAGAGCGCTGATAATTCAATCTCAGCCATGTTTAGCCAGCTGGCCTTTTTGGGAGTATAAGCCATCTCAAACCGTTGGGATAAAGCAAAAGCTTCAGGCGCGTCAAAGACTTCGTAAAACGATGAAGGGTTATGCGTATTGAGATTGTCCTAAACCAGAATAATTTTATCGGCATCGGGATAATATGATGCCAGCTCTTTCATGAAGAAAGCGTAATCTTCCTTGGTCTTTTGTTCCGTGACTTTAACAATACGATGTCCGGCTAATGGCTCAATGGCCATAAGCACAACGCATGTTCCGTATCGTTTGTAATGATAGTCCTGACGCTCAATACGCCCCTGCTTCATGGGAATAGGCATAAGGACATCTCCCAATAGCTGGCACGGACGTTCGTCAAAACAGACAACAGGCCGTCGAGGATCATGGGGTTGTTCATAAATATTCAAAACTTGCTCCATACGCCAGAGATAATCGGCGGTAATAGTCCCAATACACCATTGTTTCTTTAGGTGAGGCTTGAGTTCGTTTTTTTTAAAATGTTGTGAATGCTTTGATGCGAGATTTCTTCAACGATATCCAGTTCTATGACACGACCGGCCAATAAACGCAAGCTCCACCTGGCATGGCCCTCCGGCGGCTTGCTACAGGCGATAGCCGTAATTCTGGCCATGGATTTACCATTGAATTTAGGAGGCTGTCCGGACCGCGCCGCTTCTTCTATGGCGAGTTCTAACCCTCCCTTATGATAACGACGTCTGATATTGAATATGGTTGCTAAACATACATCTAACGCTTCGGATATTTCCTGGCCTGTTTTGCCTTTGGATTCATCGGCTAACAGCAGAATCCGGCACCGTGTAATCTTACGGGCCTTGTCATTACCTGACTCGACTATCTTTTGCAGATACTGGCGCTCATGTTCGCTCAGTTTAACGCGGTGGTTTTTCTGGCTCATGGCATTATCTCCTTTCTGAGAAGATTATACCATGAAGCGTATTAACTACCAATAACTAATTTTACAAAGCACTAGATTCTTATTATTCTCAAGAAATTATTGATTTCTAAGAATGAACTCGTCCGCTATGCCGCAATCAACAATAAAAAAGCTTGACAGTGCTGCATGCTGAGCCCTTCGTATGCATATCTTTGATACCAGCAGAAAGATTTTTGCGCTATTTCCAGCTATCTAATAATAAAACGAGAGGCACCTCAGATTGAAGTTGAGAAGATGCCCCTCGTTTTAGAAAAAAATCTTTATTCTTACGTCTCTATATACGCTACTCTTTTAGTAACTCTTGCGGCTACTGCCACTATTATCCCCCATATCAAAAAAATGGATAGAGTCATAGGAACCCCAACTCTCAACATTTCTGGTAAAACTTCGGCAGTGCCAGCAGTTAGAAATGGTGGATAAAGAACAATTTCTCCGTGAGAGATATGTTCAACTGCCAACATTACCGCTCCACCCCACAACATTGAATTTAACCAATTAAAATGGTATTTCTCACTAGTTTTTTTTCCTACGGCAGTTGTTACTATTGCCGCAGCTGTTGGGACAAGGAAACAAGCCATTTTTTACCTCCTTTTTAAATTTGAGATTAAAAGTGAAATTCCCCAGGTTATAAACACAGGCGCCAACATTACTATTCCTAGCATAGCACCATTTTTAACCATCCCGCCTGTTGTCTTCTCCAAAAACGCTCCGCCTTCATACCCCAATATATGGTCGATAAGAATCATTGCTACCGCTCCCCAGAGCATTAAAGCTAGAAAACCTAACTTGTAATCTTTGGGTAAAGAAAACTTACCTAAAGTTGCACTCGCTGCCGCGATAGAAGTTGTCACTAGCCACATTTTTTACCTCCTTTCTGTTTTATAAGTTAAAAGTCTACCTGCGCCCTCATGCCACCGACAAAGATATTATTTGGATCATCGCCGACATCCCCGCCAAATGGATTCCAGATGTATTGAAAATCAGGGCTTAAAGATAAATATTTATTAACCTGTACTCGGTAATATGTTTCCAGGTGCCCTTCTGGCTTAGCCGAATAACCATAGCATTTCTTGTAATCGCCCGAAGGAAATACCTGGCCGATTGCAAAAGCTAATACGTCACTTTCTCTGCCCCAAGGTTTGCCTTCTGCCTGAAAACCCGTGCTCCATGAATGTTCAAGAGAATAATTATTATCACCTGTTGCCTTAATGTCAGGATTGTAGACTTCCGGATTCTGCCAGCCATAACGGGCAAAAAGTGTTATGGTATCGTTTGCTTTCTGATCAAAGCTTAAGCCAAAACCATAAACTGTTTCTTTCGTTTTTGTAGTATCCAGCCAGTTAGTATGATACAGGTTATTATTCCAGCCATAGAAACGGTAATTACCGGGCAAATTAAAGAACTGGGCCTGAAAACGCACCTGCCCGACATTAAAGAGATTATCGAACATCTTGCTCCAGGTATCGCTATTGCCGTTAAATATTCCGTATCCAAGCTCAAACCACCCTGTAGGAATCCAGGCAGTATGTAACCCCGCAGTATTATCGGGAAATTCTATGGTAGGCAAATTACGGAAAATCCTGCCTAAAAACTGAGCGGTTTCACTGTTAGCGGCTTCGTTAGTATCAAAGTAAGCCGTCGGATCAAGCTTACCAAAGGTAAAAACAGCATTATCTTTAAAAAACCCCTGTTTATACCAAAGCTCGGTTACCCTGACGTTCTCGTGATAGTCGACATCGCGGTTAACGTTGCTGTAAAGGGTTAAATCATCTTCAATGCCCTCTCCTTGGCCGCCCTCAAGATGCAAGAAGGCCTTAGCGTCAATTTCTTTAAGTTCTTTGGCTAAAGTTATATCTGCCGAATATGAACCGTCGGTGCGGCTTTTCTTTTTTTGGACATCAGAAGCGGTATTATTGAAGTTATTTGTACCTTGCACAATCATCGTCAGGCCAACTCCTAACTCAAGGCCCTCCATAATCGGCATTGTTTGGCTTGGGATGCGTTTAAGTTTTTCTTCAAATTGCGCGAATTTTGCTTTGTATTCACTGATTTGCTGCGTTTGCGCCTGCACTATTGAATTCTGGGTAGCGATGTATTTGTCTTGTTCGGAAACTTCTTTCTCTAAAACCTCAATACGCCCCTTAAGCTGATTAATTTCATCTCTTATGGATATTTCTTCGGCAAATACTGAGGTGCCGCATAAAAAAGCAAAAGCTAATAGAAACAGTCCCGCTTTCTTTACTACTGCCATAAGCCCCCTCCTTGCCTGTTTACCCAGACAGAAGTTTATGGTATACTTATGGCTGGGCTTGGTTGTTTGGTATTCTTCGCCAAGTACCGCGCCCCGCCTGATTCTTTCCAAGGAGATGGCGGGGTTGCTATTTAGAGTAGCGTTTTTAAGTTTAACCTGATTATTACGATTATTAAATACGTGCTACTTATAGACAAAAAAAATAATACTCTTTACCTAAAGTCTTTACCAGTTGTTGACATACTTAAAACACCATGCTTTACGCCTTTTATTGCTGTTAAAGTATCGGATAGTCTCTGTACTTCTTTGGGGGTTCCCTTTACAGCAATTATCTCTAAGCAATTATTGTGGTCTAAATGAATGTGTTGTGTGGAAATTATTAATTTTTGAAAACCGTGCTGAATATCCGTAATCTGATTTAAAAGTTCTCTTTTATGATGATCATATATAAGATTAATCGCTCCCGCTACCTCATGGCCTTCCCGCCATTCTTTTTTTACCAGCTCTTGCCGAATTAAATCCCTAAAAGCCTCAGAACGGTTAGAGTAGTTCTTGTTTTTAATAAGCTGGTCAAATTTAACCAGCAGATCTTTATCTAAGGAAATACCGAATCTAAATACTTTAGGCATAATTGTCCTTTGGTATTACTTATTTTATAATAATAGTACTATAAAAGCTACTGTCAAGAAGAAATTATCTCATTAATATTTTTACTAGAAATTTTTCTGTTGATATTAGAGCCATGCATACTAAAGGCTCGACTCAACTAACCAAAGATGATAGCGTCCCCTTTTATTTTCTCAGGTAAGGCTTGATAGCGGTGTAGACGCGCTTGGCAACGAGTTTATAGCCCTTGGCATTAGGGTGGAGAAAATCGCTTTTCATGCTCGGGTTAGTAATAATCCCGCCTAAGGCTTCCGGGACAAAGATCGCCTGTTTTTCTCTGGCAAGCTTGGCAAAAGCCTTGCGGTAGTCAGCCAGAAATAGCCCGGCGCTGACATCAACTAAAGCCACCATTGCCCCTGCGCTTTGCGCCTGCTCGATTATCTCGCGAATATTCTTCAGGGTAACTTCCATTGGCGTTTTCCTTAGGAAATCATTGCCGCAGAACTCAACAATCACCAGGCGCGGCTCTCTCTGCAAAATATCCGGCCCAAGGCGCTTTAACGCCTCGGTGGTAGTATCCGCATCAATACCAGCATTAATCACCGGCTTAGCTAAAAGCTTGGCTAATTCCGCAGGGTAATCTTCCCCGGGCTTAGCACCATAGCCAAAAGTAATACTGTCGCCAAAACAGATAATGTTTTTTCCTTGGGAGTTGCTATTCTTGATTTCCTTTTTAGCGCAACCACTTAACCCAATAACCCAATAACCCAATAACCCAATAACTAAAACTGTGCAGCTAATTTTTCGCATAATTATGCCTCAGCTGGCCGCAGGCAGCCTGAATATCCTGCCCCCGGGGTTTCCTTAAAGTGGCGTTCACCCCCGCCTTAAGCAGGCAACCCGTAAAAGCGCGGATTTCTTTTTCCGGCGGAGGGGCGATTTTTAACTCTACAACGGCATTTGCCGGAATCAGGTTAACCTTGCAGAGCTTTAACGGTTTTAATAATTTAGCTAAATTCCCGGCGTGTTGCAAATCCGCATTTACCCCCTTGATTAAAATATACTCAAAAGTAACCTGACGGTTGGTTTTCCGAATATACTCCCGGCAGCAGCTAAGCAATTTATTCAGCGGATATTTCTTATTTATCGGCACCAGCCGCGAACGGGTAAACTCATCCGCGGCATGCAGGGAAATGGATAATTCTATCTGTAAATTTTCTTCAGCCAACCGCTCTATCCCGGGAATAATCCCGCAGGTAGAGATAGTAATCCGCCGGGCGCCGATATTAAAACCTTCGGGGGCATTGATCATCCTGACTGCCCTTAAGACATTATCATAATTATCCAGCGGCTCACCCGTGCCCATAAAGACTACGTGGGTAAGCGCACCCAGACGCATTAGTTCATCGAGCATTTCCGCGCAAGCTAAATTCCTTTTGAAGCCGGAGCTAGCACTTGCGCAAAACATACAGCCGAATTTACAGCCTGCCTGCGATGAAATACATCCAGTTATGCGCTTTGCTGCCGGAATACGCACTGCTTCAATCGTATTATTATCCTTCAGCGCAAAAAGGAATTTTTCCGTGCCGTCGCGGGAAGTATGTTTCTCAATGATTTTTAGGCCGCAGCAGGAAAACTCCTCTTTCAAACGTTGCCTTAAATCCTGCGGCAGGTTGCTCATCAATGTAAAATCTTCTACTTTTTTTTGGTAAACCCAGGAAAAAATCTGGTGGGCATGAAAACGCGGCTGTTTAATCCGGGTAAGATAACTTTCCAGCTCCGGCAAACTTAAATTCTTGATATCCTCTTTCATCCTCTGGCCCTGAGGAGCTCTTTGTCGGCCTTACCGATACGGTTCTTAGGCAGCTCAGGCACAAACTCAAAATAATGCGGAATCTTAAAATGCGCTAAGTGCTGGCGCAAAAAATAACGCAGGTCTTCTTCGCTTAAAGGCTGCTGCGGCTTTAAAACCACAAAGGCCCGGGGCACCTCACCGCGCAGCTGATCCGGCGCGCCGACTACCGCGGCCTCAGCTACCGCCGGATGCTTATGAATAGCCGCCTCTACTTCCGGCTCAAAGACAATTTCCCCGGCTACCTTAATCATCTCTTTTTTTCTGCCGACAATATAAAAATCACCCTCTTGATCCTGCCTGCCTAAATCTCCGGTGTGGAACCACCCGCCGCAAATAGCCTCTTTAGTTAACTGCGCGTCTTTGTAATATCCGTCGGTGACTACCCAACTTTTTACCGCGATTTCTCCTACTTGCCCGCGCGCAACCTCATGATCCTGATCGTCGAATATTTTTACTGCAATCCAGGGAGCAGGCCGTCCTACGCTTTCGATTTTCTCAGAGCCCATCGGCAATACTACTGTCGGGGCATTGGTCTCGGTCAGGCCCCAGCCGTTTAAAAGCTTTGCCTTAGGGCAAAATTGATGAAACCTGCGCAGCGCATCCGGAGAATTAGAAGCCCCGAAAGTAACCATCCATTTCAGGGTAGCGAGGTCAAAAGATTCAAATTCCTTCAACTGCAAAAAGGCGTAATACATCGAAGGCACAATCCAGAAACAGGTTACCTTATGCTGGTGGATATTTTTCAAAAATTCTACGGGTATAAAACGCTCCATCAAAACTACGCTCAAGCCAAAAGAAACGCAGTTCTGGATATAAATTAAACCGCCCAGATGCGAAAAAGGCAAGGCGCACAAAGCAATGTCATCTGCTTTAAATCCACCGACAAAAAAGCCCATGGATTTAGGGGGCGCATCCAGCTGCAGATAATTGATCAAAACCCCCTTGGGTTTTCCGGTAGTACCGGAGGTATAAAAAATAATCGCGTAGTTTTTGTCTTCAATCTTTAGCGCGGGTGGCACTTCACTACCCTGGGATAATACCTCATCAAAGTTTAAAACGCCTTCAATCTTTTCATGGCAGGTAATTATCTGCTCAAGGCGCGGGCAGCTTTCCTTTATCTTGATAAACGAAATGTTAGCTTTAACTTTGCCAATCACTAATTTAGCTTCAGAATGCTGAATGCAGGAAACGAGTTCATCTTCGGTAAGCATAAAATCCAAAGGCACGGCAGTAGCCCCGCAGCAAAAAACCGCCAGGTAACTATAAATATATTCCGGCCAGTTTGGCAGATATATTGCCACCCGGTCTCCCTTTTTTATTCCCAGCCGTATCAGGCTGTCTGCTAATTTAAAGGCATTTGCCTTCAACTGGCTAAAAGTAATTACTTGTTCCCTGAAAATCACTGCCGGCTTATCAGGAAAATTTTTGGCGTTCTCGCTTAAGAGCTTTACTGCATCCATAGTGATTTATCCTTCCTTAAGGAAATAGTATTACCTTAACACAGTCTTTGGCCTCTGCTACCAGGCGAAAACCTAAACCCGCCTCTTTAAGGCCAAGCCGATGGGTGATTAATTTTTCAACCGGGATTTTTTTGCGCGTAATAACTCTATTGCTTCTGCCAAATCCGAGGGACTAGCACCGTAAGAGTGCAAAACTTTAATGCTCTGGCGCCAAAAATCATTCACCGGTATAGGCAATTTTACTCCCGGCTCAGTCGGCGCAAAACAAAGCAGGCTGCCGGCGCGGTCCACGCATTGCAACGCCTGTTCAAAAGCAGAGAACGCCCCGGTGCAAACCACAACCAAATCCGCTAATCTTCCTTCATTTGCCTTACCTAAAGCCGCTGCAACATCTGTTTTAGCGTTTACTGCCAGCGTCGCGCCTAGCCCTTCTGCTAATTTCAAACGGAAATTATTTACGTCGGTAACTGTAATATTTTTTACCCCTTTGGCCCGGGCGCATAAAAGATGCAATAACCCCGAGATCCCTGCGCCTAAAATGATCAAGCTTTGGCCAGCTAGTAAATTTGCCATTCTCTGGCCGCGTAAAACGCAGGCAACCGGCTCAATAAAAGTCCCCTCTTCGAAAGAAAGGTTACCGGGAAGCAAAAACACCCCGCGCTCGACATTGATCTGCGGCACGCGGATATATTCGGAAAAACCTCCGGGAAAATAATTCGTAGTGTGCAGGGTTTCGCAAACAGTGTGGTTGCCGCTTTGACAATAGCGGCAGCTGTTGCAGGGCACATGATGGGAAACAAAGACGCGCTGGCCTACCTTATAATTCTTTATTCCTTTGCCTACTTCTGCAATCTCTCCGGAAATTTCATGGCCTAAAACTAACGGGGCTTTCTTAATCCGGTACCACTCCATCACATCGCTGCCGCAGATGCCGCTGGCAATTACCTTAACTAAAATTTCTTTATTGCCGATTTGCGGCTTAGGCAATTCTTCTAATCTGACGTCGTGGTTATTATAATACTTAGCAACTTGCATTATTTTTTCGCCTTGGTTTCATTAAATATTTCCTGCGCCTTCTTGACGTTTGCCTTTTCGTGAATAATCGCGCGCAGAGACTTAGCCATTGCTACCGGCTGCTGGCATTGCCAGACATTCCTGCCTAAGTTTATGCCGATGGCGCCTTTTTGCATCCCGTCGTAAACAAACTCAAAGGCCTCTTTCTCGCTTTCGCACTTTGGCCCGCCGGCGATCACTACCGGAACTGGACAACCTTTGACCACTTTATCAAAATCCTCGCACCAGTAAGTCTTTACTACCCGCGCGCCTAATTCCGCGCAAATGCGGCAGGCAAGGCCTAAATAACGGCTGTCGCGCTTTTCCAATTCCTTACCCACGGCAGTAACTGCCATTACCGGAATGCCGTAATTCTCGCATTGATTGACTAAATTCGCAAGATTAGACAGCGTTTGTTTTTCGTATGCGCTGCCGATAAATACTGAAATTCCCACTGCCGCGGCATTCAGGCGCAGGATTTCCTCGATAGAAGTAGTAATGACCTCATCAGCCAAATCTTTACCCACCATGCTTGTGCCTCCGGAAACTCTCAGGATAATCGGCTTTTCTAACGCCGGGTCAATGCAGGCGCGTAAAGTGCCCCTAGTGACAAAAAGCGCGTCAAAATAGGGCAAGAGCGGCTTAATTGTCTTGGCGGGCTTTTCTAAACAGCTCGTTGGCCCCTGAAAATATCCATGGTCAATAGGCATAAAAAAACATTTTCCGTCCGGCTGAATTAATTGGCTTAATCTGTTCTGCATTCCCCAGTCCATTTTACACCTCCGTTAAATGAACACTAAACTTACGGAGCGACAGCGAACGTAAGTTTATGTGTGAATTTAACCCCGCACCTTTTATTTATTCAAGTTTCTAAAACAAAATCATCGAATACTAAAAAGGTTCAGGGTAAGTTCGGCCAAACGACTTATGTTCATTTCATTCCATAAGTCGTGGCCTCACTTAGAATCCGTACCAGTAATTGACTAGCGGCTTGGAATCTTTGCTCTGGTCTGCCACCACAGTCTTTAAGCGGGTATATTCCAGGAACCCTTCTTTACCCAGTTCTTTACCGAAACCGCTTTGTTTAAATCCGCCAAAGGGAAGCTCTTCATAAAACATCCCGTAGGTATTAATCCAAATGGTGCCTGCGTTTATTTTCGCGGCCAGCTCCTGCGCTGCTTTTACATCTTTGCTCCAGATGCTGGCAGCCAAGGCAAAATCAGTGGTGTTAGCCAAATCAGCTGCCTCCTGCAGAGTGGAAAATTTGCTCACGCAGGACACCGGGCCAAAAACTTCTTGCTGAAAAATAGCCATCTGCGGGGTTACTCCGGAAAAAATGGTCGGTTCAAAGAAAAACCCGTTTTTTAATTCCAACGCAGCAGGGGCTTTCCCGCCGCAGATTAGCTGCGCTCCTTCCTGCAAGGCCTCTTGCGCATAATCCGCCACTCTCTTGCGCTGTGCCTGTGATATTAATGGCCCCATCTGAGTCTGATAATCTATCCCTAAGCCTAATTTAATCTGTCTGGCCTTGGCGCTGAAATCGGCGATAAACTGATCATAAATTTTTTCCTGCACTAAAATCCGCGACATTGCCGTGCACATCTGGCCTTGATTCAGCATGATTGAGCACAGCGACCCGTTTACTGCCGCTTCTAAGTCCGCATCTTCTAAAATAATCCCCGCGGATTTCCCCCCTAGCTCCATATTAAGTTTCTTAACATTCTCACTGGCGTAGTTTAAGATTTTTTTTCCCACGGCATTTGAGCCGGTAAAAGAAATCATATCCACGCGCTTGTCCGCGCAAAGCGCCTCTCCTACTGCCTCTCCGCCTCCTACGATTACCTGCAGCGCGGCTTCCGGCACGCCAACAGCCAGCGCGATTTTTCTTAATTCCAAAGCAGTTAAAGGAGTGCGGCTGGAAGGCTTCAAGATTACACAGTTGCCCGCGGCCAAGGCTTGGCTTACTTTCCAGCTAGCAATCAATAAGGGATAATTCCACGGTACTATCAAAACCGCCACGCCCAGCGGCTCGCGCAGCAGCCGCGCCTCTGCTTCAGCAGCCACCTGGCGGCTTTCCGCCTGCAGGAATTCCTCCAGATGCTCGGCAAAGTATGCGAATGCCCGGGCGCTGGAAGGCACGTCCATAAAGGTAGTTTCTTTGATCGGCTTGCCGCAGTTCTCCGTCTCTAATTTAGCTAGCATGCCGGCATTTTCCAAGATTCCCTGCGCAATCGCCAGGATTATTTTCTTGCGCTCTGCCAATGGGATTCTCGGCCAGGCGCCGCGATCAAACTCCTCCCGCGCCTTGGCTACTGCCTGCTGGGCTTCCGCAGCTCCAGCCTCTTGTAATTCCGTAATCACTTCGCCTGTAGATGGATTGATAACACGCATATTAATTTATACTCCCTCGTAGTAGCTATCCCTAGAATATCAGACACTATGAATCTGGCAATTTTCTCGCTCAAATCGATTTTGCCCCCAAAGAATATTTTATCTAGGGGCACGCCAATGATCTTTCGCATTTCGGCGGCTGCAGAACTCGCACCTCGCGCTCTAGCGCTCGGGGCTTTAAACAGCTTCGCCGTGCCGGTGTTGTCGCTTCGCTCCACCGGCATTCCCTCAATGCTCAAGCTCCATTGGCTAAAATCGATAATTCGCTCGAAAATTTACCAGATTCATTTATCAAAAACTAGTCGCTGTCCCTATTTTGTCCCAAAACGAACCCCTTATTTAAGCTTATAACTCCCGTTTCTTAAACTGCTCCTTTACTTTGGCGCGGGTGAGATAAAAGAAATTTGCGATGCTAAAAAAACCGATTGCAGCTAATGCAAGAGTTTCGTTGTTAGCAAACACGATGGCGGATGGCACTAAAAATATGCTTAATTTCCTCGCCCACTCTTCTTGCTTTAGAACAAATACACCTATCATAATATAGCCAAAAAATAGAATTAAGAATAAAAAGCTTATTTCAGCTGCTAATGGGGCGGGGTCGTAGGAAACCTTTGATAGTTTTTGGAAACTAAAAAACCATCTTAGCGCAAATAGTCCTATCAACATTTCGCCTATCCCAAAAAGTATTACACCAACTGCCCTTTTCTGCTCCATCAAATCTCCTTCTGCGCGTTTAATTTGGAATTTGATATTGTAGGCACTTTACTTAAGTACCTACAATATAAGAACTACCGAAACAAACATTGCGCCGGCGGAAATGAATCTGACCGGTTTGCGAACGAATGCCGATTTTAGCCATACTGATTTTTTGCGGGTGGCAAGGTGGCTTTGAGCAGCACGTTTAAAATTTTTGCGGCTTGGTCCACCCTAGAAAAACTTCTGGTGGCGCAAAAATTTTAACCGAATGAGGGTTTGCCGCTGGAGCAAACCCGAATGTTGCTGCGAGAAGCTACCTTGACAGGACCCGCAAAAAATCCTGTCAAATCTTCTATTCAATGAGCGAGCAAACGGACAGATGCATTACTTAATCTTTACCTGCCGGAATAATTCAAATAGACGGCTAAACGGCACATACCAGCGCGAGAGTTTGCCTAGGTCACCCTTAAGCTTCATCTTACCTTGAGTCACCGCAACAAAGGGATCAAGCTTGCCTAAGAAAACCATTTCCCAAACTGCTGCCGGCGCGCTGGCAATAAAAGGCGCGTTCTCATCAAGTTCTAACTTAACGATGCGGCCTTTTTCAAAAACAAATTTATACGCTGCCTCAGCACCGTCAAGCTTAATCACATATTGCAGAGTCAAATCTAGCTCCGCGCCCTTTTTGGCGATAAACTCATCCTGATTGACCAAATCCACAATCGCCTGAATATGCTCCTTGGAAAACATCGAATAAACTTCTGACTTACGGCTCAAATACGTTTTCAGCGGCTGATCCAAATCATCCAGCGCGCTTTTATCAAACAATCTGGCTATGGCAGCGATCTTTACTGCCTCTTCCAGAGTTTCAATTAAACCTAAACCTTTGGCAAAATCATCAGCCACCGCAACTACACCGTGATTCTTAATTACCACTAAATTATTCGTCTTTAAGGCCTCGATAACCAGCTCCGGCTTGGTAATCGCCGGAGTTTCCTGCGGCACCAGCGGCACCTTACCTAAGTAGAGCTTGCTTTCAAAGGTCAGATTTTTCAGTTCGGAATAGACTGCGAAATACCCATTCACCAGCGGCGGGTGGCAATGAATCACTGTCTTTGCCGGAAAGCTTTTATAAATTAACCGATGCAAAGGAAATTCCGTGCTTAATCCTTCTTTTTTCTCATCGCGGGCAATATTTACCTTAATGATTTCGCTCTCTTTTAGATTCCCCAAAGTTGTGCCGGTGGCGGTAATCAAGATATTCTCCGCGTCAATCCTGGCACTTAAATTTCCCGCTGTAGCCGCTACCAGATGCAAATCGCTTAGCTTCCTTCCAGTACTAATCATTTGACTGCGCAGTTCTTTTTCTTTGCCAAAAATCATCGCTTTAGCTCCAGATAAATGTGTTTAGCAATTAACTCATTGGGGGTGACATCAAACGCCGGATAATAACCCTTAGCACCCTTGGGGGCTAAGCTGATACCCTGATAAAATAATAATTCTTTATCCGGCCGGATCTCTATTTTAATATCTTTTCCGCTCTGCGCCTTTGAAGCCGGCGGGCACAAAACATAAAAAGAGATGCCGAAGTACTTAGCTAAAATCGCCAGCTGATAAGTCCCGATCTTATTAGCAATATCGCCGTTCTGCGCCAAGTGATCTGCTCCGACAATAACCTTGCTGATTTTCCCTTCTGACATCACTTGCGCTGCCATATTATCGCTGATAATCGTCACCTCAAAGCCTGCCTTTTGTAATTCCCAGGCGGTCAGGCGCGAACCCTGTAAGTATGGCCGAGTTTCAGTAACAAAAAAACTCAACTTCTTATTCTGCGCCTTGGCCAGCTCGGCAATTAAGGGCATCTGGCCGCTAATGTTGCAATGGGTGAGGATACAATCGCCGTCAATAAGCAGCCCGGCTGCTTCCTCTGCCTGTTTAATGCGCGCGTTTTTCAATGACTCTAAAAATCCATTGATGCATTGCTCTAGCGGCGCCCCGCTTTGCTGCCAGCCCAAAACTAAATCCGTTAAATACTTAAAGGATAATGTCGGACGGGTAGCATTAATCGCTTCAGCTATGACTCTTAAGCGCTCCCCGATACCCTTGGTATCCTTGCTCCCCTTGATCTCCCGTAAGAAAATATACATCACCAGCAACACCTGCCCTACTGCCCGGGTTTTCATTTCCTTGATTGCTTTGCAGGCTTGCTGGTAATTCGTTGCCTTTATATAGGTAAGCTTATGCGGCAAAGCAGTTTCGTCAAGAATGTAGATCAAATTACCTTTGAGTTGAATCGGCCAAAAAAGAGGAGAATATTTCATTTCGCTTCCAATTTTTTTACTGTTTCAAGTGCAATTTTAATCAGATTCGTCTCTGCCATATAATACATCGGATTCATAAAACCCATCTCGCCTGTAATCACATTATCGCTTACTGCCAGAATGGAAGCGGCGCATACCTTATAAACCTGGCAAAGTGTAAGTAGCGTTGAAGAAACCATATCCACTGCCATTGCCCCTTCTTTACGCTTGGCTTCCACGATTTCGCGAGTTTCGCGTAAGAGCGCATCCGTAGTCCAGGTTGTGCCGCGATGCACCTTTAAGCCCATACCAGTTGCCACCTCGAATAGAGTATCGCTGATTTTCTTATCGGAAACTGTCTGGAATTTGCTATCCACATAATAAGGAGTTACCCCGTCGCCGCGGATAACCTTATCCACTATCACCAAGTCGCCGATACTGATATTTTCATCCAGCGCTCCGCAGGTACCGATGCGGATGATATTCTTAATGCCAGCGTGGCACATTACCTCGGTGGTAATTGAGGTATCAGTAGAAAACCTGCCGCCGTTAATACCGGTAATTTTTATCCCCTGATAGGTTCCGGTGTACATCGTATATTCCATAAAAGAAAAGTTCTTCACCGGATTTTCTATCTTTTTCATTAAGACATCCAGCCTATCCCTTGGCCCGGGCACAATCGCGTAAATTCCTACATCCTGCGGCCTAAGCTGCACCATCTGCGTCAAATCTTTCCCCGTTAAGTGAACCTCTTTCTGCATTTGCATGTTATTTCTCCTCTTGTCTTAATGAATCTGCCAATTTTCTCGCTCGCTACATAATTCTTCTGCTTGATTTTTTTGGTCCTGCCTTGGTTTGTTCCTCGCGGGGACGCTCGTTTTGCCCCAGCGGGCAAAACTTCGCTCGGTTTTCGGCCTCGCTCTCCCCTACCCTGTATTAGCGGGGGAACCGTGCCCGCTTTAGCCTGCAAAACGCCCCGCTCGGAATCAAACCAAGCCACCCAAAAAATCCCAAGCCAGCGCGCTCCCGATATCTCCCACAAATTCAGCAACCATTCGCTCGAAGATTACCAGATTCATTTAATATTTACCTTAAATAATTTTTCCCATCCCCAAAAGTCCAAACAATATCTATTTTATATTTTTGCCTTGTTGTAACCAAAAGATACATTCCGAATTCACGAATTAAATCCCATATTTCAAATATCTTAGCATCAGAAACTAATATTTCTCTGTCAGAGTGAATTATATCCTGCCTTAGTGAATCTATCTCTTTAATCCCTATCGAATAATCCGCATTTCCTCTTTGGGAATTAATACCAAAATATTTATTGAAATAATTTAGTTTTTTATCCAAAGACAAATATTCAAATCGCCTTACTTCTTTCTCGACTAACATCGAAATAATGTTATCTTTATTATCTATAAGGGCACCAACATCAAAAGGAAGACTATTATCTTTATTAAAATAGATGCGTTTAAGGAGAGACAAGTCTTTTTCTAATATCATCCTTACTAAAGAACTCATAATTATCTCAAGATAAGAATGAAACATTACTATGGTTTGATTCTTAAGCGCACCGAGACTAAATTCAAGTTTTTCTACAACCTGCTTTGTAATATTCTCTCTTATAGAAACGCCATCCCAAAATTCTTTTGGTGGAACTTTACCGTTAACAAAGTACCCTCCTGCATCTGGAGCGCCCAAGAATGATACCGCAATATTTTTTAGCCTACCCACCTCTGTATCTAATATTTCTGGGTGCTTATGTCCATTACTGGCCAATTTATAAAAATCGTAGATGGCTGAGCATCTATTAATAAAAGACCAAATATCAATCATGGCATCTTTCCCTTATTCTTATAATTTTCTTCTTTGTATGCAACAAGTTAATTTTTGCGGGTGGCTAGGCATATTTCGAGTACCTACCTGCTACGTTTACGAGGGATATTGTGAGCGCACAATTGGAAATTTTTTGGCACTTCGACTTAGCTAGAGTGCCAATGGTGAGTGAAATCGAACCACTGGCAAATGTGCCCAAGGAATTACGTCGAGCTAAAGCGAGTTACCTTGCCGAATACTATCTTGCGAGCGGAAGCGAGACGTAAACCGCAGGGCACGGCAAAAAATTTCGTGCGCGAACAATATCCCGAAGCAAAGAGCGAGAAAATTACGGATTCATCTGTTGTAGCAACTTACAACAAATGTTGTAAATTGCTACAACATCCGTTCCAAATTCCCCCCCAAAATATTATTCTTATCATCTACGCTGATACTCAAAGAGCGCACTGCCTCAACCGAACCGGCGATATCTTTTTTCGCCGGCCAGTCACTGCCCCAGAGGATATGCCCGGGGCCGAATAATGCCAGCGCGGCCTCTAAATTGGCTTGGCTCTTGTCTCCGGAGGTATCCACATAAATGCGTTTCAAGAACTCCGTGGGATTACCTTTTAGGTCTTTGACAAAATTCATTCCCCGCAGCATCTGATAAGTAGCATCAAAGCGATTAGCCAGGAAAGGAATCACCCCGCCAAAATAGGCAAAGATAAACTTTACCCCGGCGAATTCCTCTAGTATCCCAGACATCAATAGCTTTCCGATACAAATGGTAGTATCAAAGACATACTCAATTACCGGGGTCAAGAGAGGATCCTGCACCCGCTCGTAGCCGATAGGGTTGACAATCTGCGAATGCACAAAAATCGGGATCTGCAATTCCAGCGCCTGTTTATATATAGGTAAGAAAGACGAATCGTCCAGATATTTGCCATCATAGCTAGAAGCCAGCGAAACCGCCTGAAAACCTAAACCCAAAGCGCGCTTTAATTCTTCCAGCATCACTACGCTATCGCCTATAGGCAGGACTGCCGCGCCAATAAATTTATCCGGATAGCGCTTAATAACACATGCAACCTTATCATTATAGATCTTCGCTATCTCCTTATGGCCGCCTAATTTCAGGTGCGCATTCGAAGTAGGATAACTTAAGACGCACTTATCAATACCGGCCTCCTGCATCATCTTTAGCTGGGCCTCAATATCCCCCCAGCCCTTGTGAAAAAAATGGGCATTGGCGATTATTTCATCCGGCAGCCAATGCGAATGAGCATCTATAATCATTTATGCTCCGTGCTTTTTAAAATACGCTCAATCATTTCTTTTTCGTAGAGCGTTTTAATTTCCGACAAAGTTTTCCTGCCGAATTCCCTTACTACTGCTTTCTCTACTGCCGCTAATTTGGCTACTAAGAAAGCGTAATCCGGCTTAAGGGTTTTGCCTGCGTATTTCAAGGCCAATCCCTCACTCTCTTTTTTCTGCATATAGAGTTCAAGGTCGGTAATAAACTTGCCTAGGGCTCCGGCTTTATCTTGCTTCTTCAGCTCTTTCAGGACAAGCCGATCAATTCCCAGCTGGGAAAACTTGCGTTCTATCCTGTCTAGCGCTTCTTTATTCACCTTGTACAACCAGGCTAGGTAGCGTTTCTTTAAATTCTTAGAATCTTTTTTATCCATTACTATTTAATTAACTCCACCTGCTCAAAATAAAATACGCCTTTTGCCTCTGGCAGCAGCTCAAACTGATAGCTCTGCAAAGGAAAATCCAAAATCCTGTTCTTGTCCGCGGACTGCGGCTGCCAATCACCGCGAATATAAAAATCTTTTAAAGAACAAACTATCTGCCTCCATCCCAAGAAATTATCCGTAATAATGAACCTCCACATCTCATTTCCGCTATCCTTTAAGTCTACGGCAATTTTGGCCTTAGAGTCGCTGCCGTAGAGATAAAAAGCTAAAGCGCTATAATTCTTCCAATCAATATCAAGCGGCTTTACCAGCCACCCGGCGTTTTTAGCATCTAAGCCAAAACCCTTAGCAATATATATGTATCCTCCGGCAACCGCATTATAATTGGCCTTAAGAGATTGCTTCCCAAATTTCTTGATATCGCTGGCTGCGCTTACTTCCAACGTTGAGCCATTACCGGAGCCAAAATCCACTGTGCCTTCCGGCCCGCCGGAAATTACGCCCTGAAAATCATCCAACAATAACGGCTTTTCTGCCGCTGGGGCTAGCCCCGCGCAACTAAGCAATAAAACTAACGCCAATATTATTCTTTTCATCTAATTTTTCCTTTCTTGTGTTTAACTTTCCTCTGCATGCTACCTGCTAAATTCTCTATGCCCTCATTTATCCGGATGCTGCTGTTCAAAGGGGATCACCGGTGCTGTCCACGGTGTCTGCTGATTAATCACCGCAATCTCCAGCGGGCAGACATTTGCCGGGACAGTCAAGGCGAACCTAACCGCGTTTTCAATTGCCTCGGTAGTCATCAAACGTGAAGTATCCGCAGTTATCTCCTGCAGTTTTCCGGTGAGATCCGTATCAGTCACTCCGGGAAGTATAGAGGTAACCTTGATCCCCTTATCACGCAACTCCCAAAATAAACCCTTAGAAAAAGCGCGCAAGCCCACCTTTAGCGAACTGTAGACAATGAAATTGCGCGGCAGCGGATCGCAAAGCGTAGAGCCGGAAACCATATTAATTATCGCGCCGGACTTGCGGCTGATCATATCGTTAATCACCAAGCGGATTAAACGCACATAGCCAAGGTAATTGGTATGCGCCAAGCGCTCAAAATCTTCCAGCGGCTGTTTTTCAAAAGGGTACTGGCTGGAAACTCCGGCGTTATTGATTAAAATATCGATTTGACCGAATTTCTCTTTGGTTTTGTTGACCAAATTTTGCAAATCTTCTAATTTAGTCACGTCGCAAGGCACAGGCAAAACCTCAACCTTATATTTCTTGGCAATCTCCTCTGCGGTTTCCTTTAACGGCCCTTCTTGCCGGGCGGCAATTGCCAGATTGATTCCCAAACTTGCCGCTGTGCAAGCCAGCGCTTTACCAATACCGCGGCTAGCGCCGGTCACAATCGCAGTCTTTCCTTTTAATTCGCCACTCATCGTACCTCCTTATGGGGACGGTTCTCTCTAACATCTTGCTCTACAAGAAGTTAGAAATAAATAATTTAGGGTTTTTAAAAACCTATTTAACTCATAAAAAATCAAAGAATATTTATCTATAACCTAATCATTCGTGTCCAAATTAACGGGTATCTATCGACGATGATATCGGTTTAAGATATCATTTCTCATATCGTCATTACAAGGGGCCAAGCGCTCCGGGATCCCAAATATTCTTCGAGCGGAGTAAACAATATTCTTCGAGCGAGCGAAGCGAGTCGAGAAGGAGGCGCTTGGTTCTCGATTCGGCCCGCCTTCGGCGGGCCTCACTCGAACATTATTGGGAATGGCTGGTCCCGCTTTAACTTGGACAGCAATGAACCTAATATAAACCAAAGGGTTAGAGAGAACCGTCCCTAGATGCTGTTGTTTTTTTCAATTACCTGCTTAAATATCTTCAAGTTATCCTTAGAATGCCCGTTGATGAATCCCTCTACTTGCTGATCATTGAATTTGGCTTTCTCATCCATCTCAAAATGCTGGATCCAAGTTAATTCAATACCATCTGGTTTAGGAGTATAAAGCCAGATAATCTTCATATACTTAAAAGGAAATTTAGGATCTTGGCGCTCGGCATAGGCAAAATACTTATCCTTAAATAATAATCGCCAGGAAACCCAGCTTTTTCCTTCATCATCAGTAAGCCTAAAGGTGATTTTGTTCTCCTTTTTCTCCACTACCTCTGCTTTCTGATACTCACTGCCGAATAACTCCGTCCAGCGCGGGATGTCGTTAGAGATATCAAAAATTAAATCATACGGCGCGTTAATAACAATGGAATTACATGTATGGCCCATTTTCTCCTCCTCCAAGAAGTGTTAATTTGGCTTTTGCTGAAGGGGTTGCGAGTGCACATTAGAAAATTTTTGGCAGATGTGCACGAGGAATTACAGCGAGCTGGAGCGAGATACCTAAGCTGATGCTATCTTGCGAGCACAAGCGAGCTGTAAACCGAAGTGCACGGCAAAAATTTTCAGTGCACGAGCAAGCCCGAAAGCAAAAGTTAACTTATAGAATCGCCACAACTCTTGCCCAAGCTGCTCCGGTGCCTTTGATTTTCACCGGAAAACAGCAAACCTTAAAGCCAAAAGGCGCGGGTAGACTTTCTAAATTCGCCAAGCGTTCAATATGAATAAACTCGCGCTTCCTGCCGTAAAAATGCGCCGGATACAAGGGCTTTTTCTGCTCCAAGAATTCCTTGAGCATAAATTTATACGGCCGGTCAATACCCATAGTATCTACGCCGAAAATTTTCACCCCGCTGTCTAGGAGAAAATCAATCGCCGAAATATCCACTCCCGGGTAATCGGAGAAATATCTCGGCGTGCGAAAAAACTTATCCGCACCGGTCTGCAAGAATACAATGTCTAAAGGCTTTAAACTATAATTGATTTGCTTTAACGCCTGCTTGAGGTCTTCGGCAGTAATTACTTCGGCAGGCTTCTTGTACCTTAAATCCAGCCGCACGCCGTCAGCATAACACCATTCTAAAGGGATTTCTTCAGCGGTCTTAGATGGCTGACCTTCTGATTTTGAGCCGTAATGGAAAGAGTAATCTAAGTGCGTTCCGATATGCACCGGCGAATGCACTACTTCCAATGAAAGAAACTCTTCGTCTGGTAAATCTTCTTTTTTTAAAATACGCTTGCCTAGCAAATAACGGATTCTACCCAGCAACGTTTTACCCATAATCACGCGATTAAACTTCTCCACCCCTGCCTTATGAGATACGCGTTCAATCTCCACCTTGTGCACCTCAAAGGCAGTTTCATCAATGGACAGGCTTAAATCAATAATTTTCATTTACTTAGTTTTGACTGAATTACTCTTTCAATATCATTGATGGTTGAAAACTTGCTGATCTCTTTCGCGCTTAAAGAAGTGCCAAAGGCCTTGCTCAGCGCAATCACCATCTCCACCATCTCCGTCGAATCCACGCCAATGGAGTCCTGCAGAGACACTTCATCTTTCAATTCCTCCGGCCGCACCTTAAGTAACTTTACAATCGCGTCTTTAATGGTATCCCTGGTATCCATGGAGTCCTCCTCTAAAATTAATTATTCTTATTTATCAAATTAACAATTAGCGTAAGAATAATATCTCGCTCGCTAGCTTTACTTTCGGCAATCATTAAAGTCAAGGCAACCAACGCGTTATCAGCAATGCGCTTTGAGCCGTTTTCCTTATATAGAATACCATTTCTCTCTAAAAACCATAAGAAAATTGAAGCAGCGATTCGTTTATTACCATCAACAAATGAATGGTTTTTGACAATAAAATAGAGAAGATTTGCCGCTTTTTCCTCAATACTCGGATACAGGTTCTTTCCGTCAAATGTCTGATAGATTGAAGATATTGAACTCTTGAATGATTTATCTCGCTCTGTACCGAAGAGATCTGAAGTGCTGATTTTTTCTTTAAGCTTATTTACCGCTTCTATCGCAGCCTCGTAACTTAAAACGAACTTTTCTTCCTTTGAGGTTTTAGTTATCTTGAGCCGCTTATAATCGTAATCGTCTAACAATCCGAGCGCATAATTATAATCGCTGATAACTTCAAGCAGGCCCATAGCTTCTTTATATTCAAGTTGCTTGCGATTCTTCATGCTGCCAATAAGCTTCACCGCCTGCTGTAAGGCTTGAAATTTTTGAGTCTGTTCCTTTAAACGCTTCTCATTTAATGTATAGCCATCAATTAGATGGTTTCTTAACACGTTTGTGGCCCAAATGCGGAAACGCGTGCCGTTCTGGGATTTTATACGATATCCAACCGAAATAATTACATCGAGATTGTAGAAGTTTGTTTCATAGCTTTTGCCATCGGCGGCAGTTATCCGGAAATTCCGGATAACTGCATTCTTCTTTAATTCCTTCTCTTTGAAAATGTTCTGCATATGCTCGTTAATCGTACGAATATCCTTACCGAATAAATTAGCCATTTGTTTCTGAGTTAACCAAACCGCCTCCTGCTCCAGCGTAACCTCAAGTTGGATTTTTTTGTCTTTATCCCGATAAATTACTATTTCGCCCTTATTTGCCATTTTATTCTTGTTTACTCAAAATTTGCCAGATTCATCAAACATGCACTTCGCCTTTTGTCGCCCCAGCCTCCCACTTGCCCACGCCAGCCATCACATCATTAAAGCAAAGCTTAGCGAGTATGTCAAAGTTTGATTCCATAATCCGGTTAATCCTGCCGGGCTTGGAGAAAAATTCGCGCATGCACCAAGCCCCCAAACGCCCCAGCTCTTCTATGGACAAATGGTCTGTAGGAATCACCGGATGCAGGAAATCCCAGGTGCTAAAATCAACCTTCTTAGGGTCAATCCAGTTTTTCTTTAAGGCGATCCTCCACATCGGAGAATTCGGCGCGGGAGTGACATAGCCGATCCATAAGACATCCGGGTCAACTGTATCGGCAAATTCAAACCTCTGCTTGATGATCGCCTCAGTGTCGTAATCAAACCCGATCATGATATCAGCCACCACCGCGATATCGTTCCTGCGCAAAATCTCGATAGTCTTCTTGATCTGGTCAATGGTGGTACCTTTAGCGATTTTTTTTAGCTCCTCCTGCGTTGTAACTTCAATCCCGAATACGCCCATAAACAAGCCTGTTTCTTTCATTAGCGGCAAAATCTTCTCGCAATTCACCCAGTCAACTGCCCTGCCTAAGGAAACCCATTTAATCGGGTTATGCGATGCCTTCTTTAGCTCGCAAAACTTCTTTACTCTTTCGGGGTCGACATTAAAATTGTCGTCCTGAATTACTACGACTTTTACTCCGTATTTCTGATGCAGCAGGTTTAATTCTTCTATCACCCGCTCCGGCGATTTCGCGCGCCATTTCAAGAAATCAGACGGCGAGCGCGGGTCAAACTGGTCCCACTCATAGCAGAAGGTGCAGGCAGAAGGGCAGCCGCGCGAAGTAATCATATCTACAAAGGGCTTCCAATGAGTATGCCCCACGTACTTGTCCATGGGGAATAAATCATAAGCCGGCAAAGGCAATTTATCCAAATCAGTCATCAGCGCCTTGTGCGGGCCCATGACAATTTTTCCGTCAATGCGCGAGGTAACTCCGCCGACATCTTTAAAGTCTTTCTTTTTGTCTATCGCCTCAATTAAATCTCCGAAGGATTCTTCCTCGCCCATAACCACAAAATCTACAGCGGGATTTTCTTCTAAGGTCGGCACAGGCATAGCTGAATACCATAATCCGCCGAAAATTATTTTTGTTTTAGGTAGGGCTTTCTTAATCCCGATGGCCGCATCTTTAAAATGGCGCAAAATGCCGTAACCGGCATAGCCGTGGATTTGCTCTCCCATCACCACAATATCAGGATTCTTGGCTTTGGCCTGCTCGATTAATTGCTCCATGGGGGTTTCATAAGCCCTGCCGTCAATCACGGCAATGTCTTTATATCCACGTTCACGGATGTAACTTGCCCAGTGGGCATAGAGTTGATTTGGTGACTTATGTACTCCATGCGTTGCCCAAGCACCGACCTTTGGCATAACAAATAGGATCTTCATAAATTCCTCCGTTTTAGCGTAAAGCTAAAAATTAAATCTTATGTTTTATTTTTACGCTTTTAGTTTTACGCTTTTCGCTTTAAGTTTTACGCTTTCTCAACTATCAACGCTGCGTTAATCCCGCCTCTTCCCCGGGAAATAACCAGCGCCTTATTAATAGCGCGTTCTTCTGCTTTTTTTGCTACATAATGTAAACCGGTAGGATCCGGCGTATCAAGATTCAAGGTTGGCGGCACAAGGTTATTCTCCATTGCTAGCAAGGTAATCACCACATCCACTGCACCCGATGCGCCAAGCAAATTCCCGAACATTGACTTCGGGCAGCTTAAGGGAATCTCTTTTGCCCTTTGCCCGAATATTGATTTGATTGCCGCGATCTCTGTTTTATCCCAGATATCTATAGCTACCCCGTCAAGGCTGATAAAATCGATATCCTGCGGGCTAACCCGCGCATCATCCAGCGCCATACGTATTGCACGGGCAAGTTCAGTGCCTTTTGCTTCCGGCTCAATACGGTTTACTCCGTCGCAAGTCGTGCCGTATCCGCAGACATAGCCTAAAATCTGCGCCCCCCTAGCTCGCGCCCGCTCCGCGCTTTCCATCACCATAATCCCCGCGCCCTCGCCGATAACAAATCCGCTTCTATTTTTATCAAAAGGCCGATACGCGCCTTCAGGATTGGCATTATCTTGCGAAAGCCCGCCGTAGGTATTACAACATAAAAGCGCGTAAGGGGTAACCGGGGCTTCCATGCCTCCGGCTAAAATCATATTCAGTTTATTCTTGGCTAAAACCTTGCGCGCGTAACCAATTGCCATCAAAGAACCGGCCCGGTCAGCGACTACGGTCTTGGAAAACCCTTTAATCCCGTAATAAATGGAAACCTGGCCCTGGGGTGCGGCGGGAAACCACGCCGAGGCCATATAAGGAGAAACTCCCTCGCGGCCTTCAATATACATATCGCGCAGTTCGGTTTCCGCGTAAAGCCAGCCGCCGATAGCATTGCCTAAGAATATCCCCACAAGGTTAGGGTCTTCTTGCTTAATGTCAATTCCTGCGTCCTGCAGGCTCATCTCTGAAGCAATCAAGGCCATATGCGAGAAGGCATCTATCTTTTTTAATAAGCGCTCGGATACATGGGAATATTTTTCTAAGTCGTCGATCTGTCCGGCAATATGCGATGGGTATCTTGCGGAGTCAAAGCGGGTAATTTCCTTAATAAAGGAACGGCCGCTTTTAATATTCGCCCAGAACTGCCGCTTTCCGATGCCCGAAGGAGTAACTACGCCTATTCCGGTGATTGCAATTTTATCCATTTCTATGCCTTCCTATAATTCCTAAAGTTTATACGCCATCTGATCGATTTGGCGTTCGTATTACCTGCCAGTAGGCAGGATTGACTTTGGCTGTTCCTCAATTTTAAAGGTTAAAACGCAGCCAAGCTTATTCAGATATGCGGTTATAAGGCCTAAAGGGAATTTTCTCGTCTCGCCAGACTCTAACTCCTCAATAGCTGTTTCACTTATTTTTAACAGACCTGCCATTTTCTTTCCGCTGATACGCCTCTTCTGCCGGCCGTATTTTAACGCATAGCCCAAAGAAGCGGTCTGTTTTGACTGGGCTAATTCCGTCTTTATTTGCAATTCGGAAAAAGGCGTAGCTTTCTTCATCTTGCTCTTTGGTAAATTTAATCTCCATCAAAAAACCCCCCATATTTTTAGTAGAAATTCCTTGGATTCGCCCTATCCGCGGGTTTTTCGCTTTGCCTGCCAGTATCCGCCTTTGTCCGGGCCGATGCGCTGGATAAGTCCTTCTCTTTTCATCTTGCCGATGTTCCATTCTACCCCCTTAAGCGTAAGACCGGAACTCTCGGCAAGCCCGGAAGTCGTTATTACCGGATTCCCTTGTATCATCCGCAATATTTTCTCCCTAGTTTTCTCCCTAGTTTTCTGGGTAGTTTTTTCTGCAGTAGTTGTGCTTTTACGGTTAAAAACAACAATAAAATGGCTGCCGACTTCTTTAAATTTGGCGGCCGGCTCTTTAGAAAGTATAAGCATTATTCCCCTGCCCCATTTCTCAATAAAATGAACGCGGTGGAGCAGCTCGGCAAGCAATTCATTGCGCCGTTCAGAAACCGTTTCGGTTCTGACTTTCTCAATGGTTAAGCCTCCGTAAAGCAGGCCGGGGCTTCTGATTTCCAGGCGGTCCTTAAAAACCGCTATATTGACGGAGTCGTATTCGCGATAATCGCGGTGGCAAAAGGCGTTGATTATCGCCTCCCGGAGTGCCTCCCGGTCTATCTCAGGGACATCTATTCTGCGCAATCCTTCAATACGCATCCCCATATGTATATTTTCCAGAATATATTCCTCGGCCTTTTCAATGAGATAGAAAATATCGCCTTCAAATTCTTTTCGGTCTATTATATAAGCGGTGCCGGTTCCGGCAAAAACAGCGCAGCGCAGTTTATCTTTGTTTTTCTTTATAATCAAATGTTCAAACTCGCGCGCGCTTATCTGGCGGCCTTCATCAGCAACGCGCATATAGGCGCGGCCAAAAGCAAAATAGGGAACATCCTTTCCTTGGAAATTTAGTTTTATGCAGGTTCTATTATTTAACGTTACCTGTTGTATCTTAGGATAAATTTTAGGCTCAATATTCTCGAGAATCGCCCGAGAAACATCACGCAACGTTTTACTTCCCACATCCTGGCCAAGACAGGAGCCGTCATGCTTAATGCCAAAATATAACTCGCCTTGGCCGTGCTTATTAAGGATAGCAGATATAGAAATGATGGCTTCTTTTAATTCAGAAGTAGATTTCTTTAATTCTATCGTTTCGGACTCTTTATATTTCATAAAATTATCACTCGTGTCCAAATTAGCGGGTATCTATCGACGATGATATTGGTTTAAGATATCATTTCTCATATCGTCATTACAAGGGGCCAAGCGCTCCGGGATTCCAAATATTCTTCGAGCGGAGTAAACAATATTCTTCGAGCGAGCGAAGCGAGTCGAGAAGGAGACGCTTGGTTCTCGATTCGGCCCGCCTTCGGCGGGCCTCACTCGAACATTATTGGGAATGGCTGATCCCGCTTTAATTTGGACAGCAATGTAAAATTATATCAACCCTTTTTCTTTAAAGCTGAGGTATCCCTTTTGGCCAACAATAATATGGTCTATCACTTCAATGCCTAAGATTCTGCCCGCTTCTACCAGCCTTTTATTAGGCGCTATGTCTTCTTCGGATGGCTCGATATCACCGGAAGGATGGTTATGCGCTAAGATGACCTGCGCAGCAAGGTTTTTAACCGCCGGCTCAAAGACTTCGCGGGGATGAACGAGATTAGCATTGAGAGAACCGACGGAAATAACTTCGTTTTTGATTTCCTGATTGCGGGAATCAAGGTAAAAAATTACAAAATGCTCTTTTTTATGCTCCCGAAAATCCTTTAGTTCTTTCCATACGTCTTCCGGCGTTAAATAAAGAGCGGTTGGCTTCCCCTTTAACAGCCGTTTCCCTAATTCAAAACAGGCGATAATTTCACAGGCCTTTGCTGGCCCAAGCCCGGGGACAGATTTTAAATCATCGTAAGCTACATTCGGCAAATTTTCTGCCTTATATTTTTTCAAAATTTTATTCGCTAACTCAACAACATTCTCTCCTTTTTTTCCTGACCTTAAAAGAATGGCCAAAAGCTCTGAGTTAGAAAGGTGGCCGGGGCCATATTTTATAAGCTTCTCTCTCGGGCGTTCAATCTTAGCTATCTCTTTAATTTTCATAAACCAGATTCTTTCCGCCGGCTTATCCCGGGCGGTTACGCGTATCTCTTCAATATCAACGAAGAATGAATTCCTGAAAATCCGCTACTCGTCTTGATAATCGTATTTACCTTTTTTGTAATCGCCTGATTGGGGATATAATATAAATCACACTGCGGGTCCTTCTCCTCCTGATTGATCGTAGGAGGCAGGATGTCTCTTAAAAAAATCATCGAGCAGACCGTCATTTCCACGGCATTAGCCGCAGCCAATGGGTGCCCGATCATCGACTTTAAAGAGCTAATCGGCAGTTTATAAGCGTAATCGCCAAAAACCTCTTTATAAGCATTGGTCTCAAAAATATCATTCATCTTAGTGGATGAGCCGTGCGCGTTGATGTAGTCAATTTCAGCCGGCTTCATGCCCGCATCCTTTAACGCCAGATTGATGCACCTAACCATGGCATCTCCGTCTCCGGGCAGGTCAGTCATATGAAAGGCATTGCAGCTGGTGCCAAAGCCTAAAACCTCGCAGTAAATCCGGGCGTTGCGCGAAAGCGCGTGGTTTAATTCTTCCAGGATTAATAACCCCGCGCCTTCGGATAGGACAAAACCGTCCCGCCGGTTATCAAACGGGCGGGAAGCCTTTTCCGGCTCGTCGTTGCGGCAGGATAAGACGCTGACCACGTCAAATGCGCCGAAAGTAATCGGAGTAATCGGAGCTTCTGCTGCTCCGCAAAACATAATATCATGCTCTCCGTCCTGAATAGACTCAAAGGCAAAACCCACGGAATCAGTTCCGGCAGTGCAGCCGGTAGAAAGGGTGTTGCAAATCCCTTTTAAGCCGAACCTAGCAGAAAGTTCTATGGAGGGGGTATTAAACATTGCCGCGTCATAGAGATCAGGCCGCACCTTAGCCGGGTCAATCGCATCTTTACCGTCATTGGTGACTAAAGCAAATTCCTCTTCCATATACTTAGTGCCGCAAATGGCATTAGCCAAGCAGACGCCGGCGCGCTCGGGGTTTTCTTTGGCAAAATTCAAGCCGCTGTCTTTTAAGGCCATGTCGCCGGCAACTACCCCGAACTGCACATACCTATCCATGCGCATTACTTCCTCGTGTGTTAATCCTAATTTAAAGGGGTCAAAATCTTTTGCCTCGGCAGCGATTTTAGTATTAAAGATGGAAACGTCAAAACTATCCACTTTTTTCACTCCGGACTTGCCCGCGCACATCGCCTTATACACTGCTTCCTTGCCGATGCCGTTTGGCGAAATCACGCCGATACCTGTAATAACTACACGCCGTTTTTGCATGATTATTCTTCAATCCTGCTAACTTTAAACACAATGTTTCCGCCGTCAGGGCAGGTGACGGTATCAATGGAATCTGGGTTTTCCATAAAGGAAAATTTCGCCCCGAAATTCAGCGCGAACAGCGCCGGAAAGGCGCAATGAAAAGCTGCCCCGCAAAAACCGGGTATGCATTTCAGGCCTTCGGTATCCCATTTATCGCCGACTTTATAATTATAGGCGCATTTACCCTTGGCCTTGACTACTTCAATAGTCATTTTCTTTGGATTAGGACCCTTTCCCGCCGCTCGTTCTGTGCTGGGCGGGATCCCGCCTTGCTCGTTTACCGCTAGGCGGGAAAAATTATGGTCTTTAGGAATTTGCTGCACTTTTCCTAATCCATCAAGGATTTCCGCTTTGAATTCCAGCTTTCCGCCATCCGGGCAGGTAACTAAAAGCGAACGCTGGTTATCGCGAAAAGGAAAACAAGCGCCAAAGGAAAGCGCGTAAATCACCGGAAACAAAACATGCGCCAGCCCTAAGCAGAAAAATTTCGGCGGATGAGTAAAATCTTCCAAAATCAGCTCATCGCCGATTTTATAGCCGTGATAGCATTCGCCAAAAACATTAGTCACGGTAAGTTTTAGCTTCGGGAAAGGAGTATTGACTTCACCCATTTAATTCACCATTTCTCCAATTGCTGCTTTAAGTTCTTCTGGGCTGAAAAATTTATTATTTCGCTCAACCCCATGCACCATTTCCACCAACTTCTCATTCAGCGGCGCAACCAGCTGGTTTTTTTGGGCCAAATGCACAAATTCTCCGTTAATGTAATCAATCTCGCTCTTTTTCCCGCGCTTGATGCTTTGCAAAATTGAGCCATAAAGCGGCTCCTTGCTTAAATTCAGCATAATCCCGGAATAAATCTTGGTGGATTCAGATAATGGCAAACTAGTCAGCTTAGTCAAACGCTCCAGCGGGAAATCAGGCAGGGAAACTAACTGCATCCCGCAGCGATTAGTTACCTCTAACCCTTCTCTCCATATCGCCATAGCAATGCGGCTTATTTCTACGTCGGAAAATGCCTCCTGCATGCTTAAACCCAGTATCGCCGGGATACAGTTGTTGGCATTGACAAAAAGCTTGAGGAGTTTCATCCCTTTAATTTCTTCCGCTGCTATTGCCGCAAAAGCCTTATTTAACAAATTAGATACACTGACTATTGCCGCGTCATTAGACGCGAAAATCCTGCCGATAATCCACGGCCCTTCAAAATTATGCACTATACTGCCGGGTTCCAGGGCAGTAGCGCCGAACATTACAATGCTAGAGATGATTTGCTCTTTAGGGGCATAACGCGAGACAATCTCATCTGCCTGCAACCCATTCTGGGTAGTTAATACCAAAGCGCCTTGTATATATTCTTGGTTATCTTTTAAAGCAACTTCAATATCCTGCGTTTTTACCGCTAAAATCACTAAATCGGGCTTAAGGCTTAATCTTTCTACGGCCTCAATCTTAAACTTGAAATCCCCCCTCACTCCGGAAATCAATAATCCATTTTCTTTGATTGCCCTGACCGCATCAGGCCGGCCGACTAAAGTTATTGCTTCATCTTTGGCCTTTAAGTACCCGGCAACCAGGCCGCCGATTGCCCCTGCGCCTATAACCGCAATCTTCACCCCGCACCTTCTCTCTTATTCAATTTCTCTAATTGGCTCGGGCTTTCTTCTAGTCTAAGTGAATACAAAGAAGGTGCGGGGTTCATGTTTTATTAGTTATCCACAGGGTAGGGGAGGATTAAACCTCCCCTACCCTGTGGATAACTTTATTCTTGGGAAAACCGTATTTTTTATAATCAAAACCCGACTGGTCCATAAGCCGGATCATCATGCTATAAAACGGCGAGGGCACATCAGTGAAAAAAGCCCCGATTACATCCTGCTCTTCCACCAACAAGGCACTTCTTTTTGCTGCTAATTCTTGCGCTCTCTTGATAACTGCCTCTTCGGTAATACGACGGTGAAAGACAGGTATCTTAGAGATCATCCCTGCTAATTTTGTCTTTGTTTCCGGATGCCAATCCATAAGTCGTGCCCTCACTTATAGTAAAATTTTACTATTCAAATTTACCTACGATTATACAGATTAAGATAGAACTGTCAAGATTTATTTTGGCGTAAAACTATGTAATAGTTCAGCTCTTGGAAGTATTCGTGTCACTGCGAGGAGCGACAGCGACGAAGCAGCCCTTTTATAGGATTGCTTCGGCACTTCGTGCCTCGCAATGACACCAACGGGCGCTTCTAAGAGCTGAACTGTTACAAAACTATTGGGTTTGATTGAAGTTAGGTGGGATGTTAGAGAATCAGAAAGTTAACTCGTTAGTTAAACCAAAATCAAGGCCTGCTTGCCAGAGGCGGTTTTCTAACTGTCTGCACCAAGCCACCCGGGCTTTAATATTTACCGGGTTACTGATGGCAAAACAGGGGCTGATGGTGATTTCAACCGGCGCGTTAATATCCAGGGGGAAGTTACCGACTACGCCAGCTCCCCTGCCGCATAAGTCCTGCACAATTAACGGGCCTTTTCCGCTTAGATCCGCGGAGGCATTGACAATAAACCTGTTGTACTCCCGTCGCAACAAATTATCTCTCGCTTTCTCCGTGGCGTTATCCAGAGCAAGTATACACTATTGATCCGGAAATGTCAAGCCGACTCATCTATAGGTAAGACAAAGGCTTTTATTTCTTCTTGAGAAAGGGTTTTTCTTAACTCTCGCGCTTCAGCTATAAGTTGTTTGGATTTTTTTGTCAAAAACTTCTATAGGGTGTGGATAAGATTACGCAGGAATTTTGTTTCGGTATCCAGCATCTGCAGGTTATGTTCTAAAATACGCAGTAAAGATAGCGGGCGTTTTTCCGGTGAGTCATAAATCGTATGGCTTAAGCTTTTGCTGAGCTTCTCCAAAACCAGCGCGCGGGCGCGCAGGCGGCGCTTGGTAATCTCCGGATCCATATAGTTTAGAAAGTATAAACTTAAATCCAGGCTGAACTGCGGGCGTTTAAAATCCAGGAAGCTCTTGCTTAAGAGCTCTGCGAAACGGCGGTGGCCTTTTTCGGTTAAAGCGTAAACCATACGCTGCGGCCGGCGCCCCTCTCTGGAGGAGCGTTTTACCACTAATCCTCTTTTTTCCAAGACTTGCAGAGGATAATAAATTGATTTTAAGTCTATTCCGGCAAACAGATTAAGGATTTCCTTAATCTTGGTTTTAATCTGATAGCCATGCTTTGGGCTTTCTTTTAAAAACCCCAGTAAAATCAGCTCTTGTTCAATCATGCGAAAACACCAATATCGCGGAACTTCTTGTATCTAGCCTTGAGAAGCTCTTCTTTAGTTAAATTTTTTAGCTCCTTTAAGCCTTTATTCAATACTGTTTTTAATTCCTTCGCGGTTGCCTGCGGGTCGCGGTGCGCCCCTCCCAACGGCTCTTTGATAATCTCTTCAATAATCCCCAGCTTTAAAAGGTCCTGAGCGGTTAATTTCAAAACCTCGGCGGCTTCAGGGGCTTTTGCGCCGTCTTTCCAAAGGATTGCCGCGCAGCCCTCCGGAGAAATCACCGAATAATAGGAATTTTCCAAAACGCAGACCTTATCCGCCACACCGATGCCTAATGCCCCGCCTGAGCCGCCCTCGCCGATTACCGTGGCAATAATCGGCACGGCAATGCGGATCATTTCCCTTAGATTCATGGCGATTGCCTGAGACTGGCCGCGTTCTTCAGCGCCTACGCCCGGGTAGGCCCCGGGAGTATCAATAAAAATAATAATCGGCAGATTAAACTGCTCGGCCAGCTGCATCATACGCAGGGCCTTGCGGTAGCCTTCCGGATGTGCGCAGCCGAAATTACGCTTGAGATTCTCCTTGGTATCCCTTCCTTTTTGATGGCCGATAACCGTGATTTTCTGGCCGTCCAGTTTAGCGAAACCGCAAAGCAGCGCTTTGTCATCGGAAAAAAGCCGGTCGCCGTGGACTTCAATAAAATCAGCCATCAGCATACTAATATAATCCAGGGTGTAAGGCCGCTGGGGATGCCGGGCAAGCTGCACCCTTTGCCAGGCAGAAAGGCTGCCGTAGGTATCTTTCTTTAAATGCTCCAGCTTATCCTCAAGGCGCCTAATCTCCGAGGAGAGGTCGATTTTTTTATCCGAGCCGAAGTTTTTAAACTCCTGGATCTTTTTTTCCAGCTCAGCAATAGGTTTCTCAAAATCTAATCCCATAAGATTTATATAATATTAGTCAGCGATGGTGACTTCAGTGCCTACCGGAACAATTGCATAAAGTTCCTCGACATCAGCATTAGCCATGCGCACGCAGCCCTGGGTAACCTGTTTGCCTAAGCTTTTGGGGTCAGTGGTGCCGTGGATGCCGTAGCTGGGGATATCCAGCTGCAGCCAGCGCGTCCCTAAAATATTTTCCGGGCTCCCCGGCGGGATGGGTTCGGGCTCCCCCGGCTTAAACCAGGGAGGATTGACGATCTTATCAGTAATTTTGAAATTCCCTACGGGCGTAGAATTGTTCATTCCGGTAGAGACAATGTAAACCTTGATCACTTCTCCGCCGCTTTCTAAAATCAGGATGTTCTGGGATTTATCCACCAGAACATTAAAAGGCTGCGTCCAGACTTTGATTTTCCTTCCCGGGTTAATCCGGTCATCGGAAAAATTATTGCTTTTTTTGATTAAATCCGCGGTGGTCTTAAATTCTCTGGCGATTTTCGATAAAGTATCCCCGGGCTTAATCTCATAAAGCTTGCTGCCGGGAGTAACTACAGAAGAAAATAATAACCTGACGTTTATTGCCTCGATTTTTTTCTGCCAGTTCATCACCTCGGGAGAATTAAAATGATTACTCACCAGTTCCTGATAAGCAGCCTTGGCAGCTAAAAGATTGCCCTTGGCCTCCTCTTCCTGCACCTGGACAAGCATACCTGCCTGTGATCCGGGTAGGCATTTTTTATCCCGGGTTAAATTACAGGTATTTTTCCCCAGGAAAAACAACCCGACAGTAATGGCTATTAAACAAAGTGCTGCCAAAAGCAACAATAATTTTTTATTCACAGCTCCTCCTTAATGAGCCCTTGACATCATAGATGTCAAGGGCGAATTAACCTGCGGTAAAAGCAATCACTACCCCCAGCAGGAATCCGACGATTACCTCTACCGGGGTATGGCCGACGAGTTCACGCAGCCGGCTATCATCAATCCTACCCTGCCAGTAAATGTCTTCGGTAATTTTATTTAAGATACGCGCCTGCCTGCCGGTTGCCCGGCGCACCCCTTGCGCGTCAAACATCACGACCAGCGCAAAAGCGGCAGCTAAGGCAAAATAAGCGCTGGAGAAACTATATTCCAGGCCTATGGCAGTAGCCAGGCAGGAGGCCCCGGCAGCATGGCTGGAAGGCATGCCGCCTGTGCCGACAAACCAGCGAAAGTCAAACTTTCTCCGGCGGACCACACCGATTGCCACCTTGATAGTCTGGGCAATAAACCAGGCTGCCAGCGTAGTCATAAAAATCTTATTTTCGAAAATTTCCGCGAATATTTCAGCCATTATTCTCTTATCGGCGCAGGAATAACTTCAATCTTAATCCTAATAGGCAAATAAGCCTTACCCTCTTTAACCAAGAACCCGGTATTGCTGCTAACGGTTTTCCCCTCGGGGAAAATTTTTTGTGGTTCCGCTATAGGAGAAATCTTTTGCGGTTCCACTATTAAGGAGCGTTTTTTTGCCTTTAATTCCTGTATTGTTTTTTTTAGCTCCTGCGGAGAAATTAGCTTAGACTTCAGGAGCTCGCTTTCCTGTTTGAACTTAAACCTCTGTCCTCTTAAGATAATATTTTCTTGTTTCAGGATTGAGAACTTGAAATCCGCATGCGTAAGCTCTGCTTGCGACTTTTGGTAAGCAAGGAAAAGTTTAAATAGCCTGGTTTTGCTGGCCCTTAAATAATCCTTCAGCGCGTTTTTCTTCTGAACCAACTCCCCCTGCAGCTGTTTTTCTTTCTCCAGTTCCTGCAATAAGTTTTGTTTCTCGTTTTCTAAAGCCGCGGAAAGCGAATTGGCCTGATTCAGGTTGTTGCTTAAGTCTAATTTTTCCCTTACGGTATAAATATATTTTACTATGCTCACAGCCGTAAGCGTCAGCAAAAGCACCAACAGTATGTTCTTCAGCAAATTCTTATCTATCATAGAAGCTTATTATATAAGTTGGGCTAAGAAAAAGCAAGATATTTCAATGGAAAACCCCCACGGGCAAGCCCATGTTACCTAAATTTATCCTTGACATTAGCATAGCATAGCCGATGTCAAGGATTATCCCCCTGACAGGCTGTATGGCTTGCCCATATAGTGACATCCCCCGAAGCACTGCGAAGGGGGATAAATTTACGTTAGATTTCTTGCTTATTAGCGTCTATAGAAGCAGGAGGTGGCAAGCATGTTGGCAAAAGCCTTGAGTTTCGCATTATGGGGCATTGAAGCATACCCGATTGAAATTGAAGTGGATGTGGCTAATGGCCTGCCGGCAATTACGCTGGTAGGCTTAGCAGATACCGCCATCAGAGAAAGCAGGGAAAGGGTCAAATCAGCGATAAAAAACTCCGGATTCCTCTGGCCACCCAGCAGGATTACCATCAGTTTAGCCCCTTCAGACATCAAAAAAGAGGGCGCTTGTTTTGATTTAGCGATTGCTTTGGGGATTTTGGCAGCCACCGGACAATTAAACCCTGAACTCTTGAATGGCAATTGCATCTTAGGCGAACTTTCCTTAGACGGCTCGCTGCGGCCGGTGCGGGGTGTTTTGCCAATTAGCATCGCCTTAGCCAGAACAAAAAATAGAAAGATCATCCTGCCTTTACAGAATGCCAAAGAAGCGGCGGTAGTAACGGATATCGCGGTTTTCCCGCTGCAGTCTTTAAGGCAATGCGTGGAATTCCTGCATAACCCCGAATTTACCCAGCCTTTCCGTATGGATATCAAAGGGCTTTTTCGCGAAAACGCCTGCTACGGAGAAGACTTTTCCGAGGTAAAGGGGCAGTACTTTGCCAAAAGAGCGATTGAGGTGGCAGTTTCCGGCGGCCACAACATCCTGATGCAGGGGCCTCCGGGAAGCGGAAAGACTATGCTGGCTAAACGCATCCCCACGATCATGCCGGAGCTCAGTTTAGAAGAAGCGCTGGAAGTAACCAAGGTGCATTCGGTAATCGGAAATATGCTTTTCGGCGGCGGGATAATTACCTTGCGGCCTTTCCGCAGCCCGCACCACAGCATCTCTGCGGCGGCATTAGTCGGCGGCGGCACTATACCTGTGCCCGGGGAAATCAGCTTAAGCCACCAAGGCGTGCTCTTTCTGGATGAACTGCCGGAATTCCGCCGCGACTGCTTAGAGGCATTGCGCCAGCCCTTGGAAGACGGGCAAATTAGCATCTCGCGGGTCAGCAAATCGCTGCGCTTTCCCGCCTGGTTTATGCTGGTTTGCGCGATGAACCCCTGCCCCTGCGGCTATTATACTGACCCCAAAAGGAACTGCAGCTGCGGCACAAGTAAAATCCAGAATTATATGGGGAAGATCTCCGGGCCGCTCTTAGACAGGATTGATATACATATCGAGCTGCCTTCGATAAAATACAAAGAGCTTACTGACACCCGAGAAAGCGAATCTTCGGCAGCAATAAAGGCCAGGGTGGAAATGTGCCGCGCCAGGCAAAGAGAGCGTTTTAAATCCGAGGGGATCTTTTACAACGCCCAGATGAATACGCGGTTAATCAAGAAATACTGCCTCTTAGATGAGCAGGCTAAAGAGTTGTTGCGCCTGGCGATGACTGAATTGGGGTTTTCCGCGCGCGCCTATGACAGAATATTAAAAATCAGCCGCACGATTGGGGACCTGGCTGGAGTTGAGATGATTTCCGCCGAATACATCTCTGAAGCAATACAATACCGCAGCTTGGATAAACAATATTAACTTATCCACAATGTAGGGGAGGTTTTCCCGCCAAACTGATAATTGATTCGGGCGGGATCCCGCATCCTTGCAAAATCAGCTGAACGGGAAAACCTCCCCTACATTGTGGATAACTTACTATTTTACAAACAAAAAGGGCTGAGACGTTTTAAGCCCAGCCCCGTTTGAGAAACGCCTTATTTTTAAGCTCTTATCTTGCCTCCCTGTAAACCTCGAGCACTTCATTACTATCTTTATCAATAAATACCCAGATATCCGGAAGCGGCTCTTTGAAATCAAAGAAGACTATCTTATAATTCTTCAGAAAGCCCTTTCTCAGGATGCCATGATTCGGCGATTGGTCTTCCCCTGCCAGATAACCCACTTTTTCATTCCAGAGCTTTCCGCCCTCGTCATAAACAATATTCACTTCTTCCAATTTAAAATTCTGCCCTTTTACCACTTCAGTAGCTATAGCAATAACCTCGTCCTTTGCCTTATCTTGAGCATAAAGCAAAGCTGCAGCCGAAAATAAAAACAGCGCTGCTAATACCATTACCGTAAACTTCTTCACCTTTTCCTCCCTTCTTATAATTCATCGCAGGCATTATCCTGCAAACGATAACCTCTGTTTTATATTTTATTACAAATTCCAAAATTGTAAATAACCAAAAAGGGTTGGCAGGTTTTAAGCCCAGCCTTGATTTAATTAGTTAGCGCTGAAAAACTCCTGTAGTTGCCCAATTTATTCAGGCCCGATAAATCGGGCAACTACAATATATGGTATGGACAGAGGGGTTTTTCAGTGGTAACTAATTATAATAGCTTATATTTGGAAACTATTTTTTTTCGTCGTAATTATTATAAGCTTGCTTTAAACTCTGGTAAGCATACTCTGGCTGCATGATTGGTTTGTTATAGGGAGGGACAAAAAATGTCGCTGTATCAAATACACCATCCAGAGCTCTAAATAAAGTAGTAAATAAACCTTGAACAGAGCCAAGAAAAAAACCTAAGAAATCGCCTTCTTCTGCGGCAACATTAAACATGCTTGCAGGTATTTCAAAATAGCAAGTCCCTAAATTTCCTAAACCGCGCTGTAATTTATTGAGAGGGGTTTTTTTGTATCTCATATCCGCTGTGTCAATCAAAATACCAGATTCCTCTTTTCCAAGACTATCTTCAGCAGCATCAATCGCAAATGCTTTGGAAAAACTTAAGAGAATAGATATAATGAAGCAAAAAACAAGAACTTTTTTCCGCATGCTTATCCTTTATTAGTTTAACTGAATGATACATCTAAAACACAAACAAGTCAACTGCAAAATGGTTTGTAATATAGTAGAGTTGGGGTAAGCGGCCTAAGCTATTTCAAGGCCACTAAGATTTCGATTAGGCCTGTTTTTTGCTGCTGCTTCAATTTACCTATTGCCTTGCCGACGATCGAGCCGACAGGAGGATTTGCCCCGGCAGCCATGGCATGCCCGGGCAAAGATGAACAAACCAAAAGGTCTCCCGGCTCAATCGCGCCGTTTTCATTAGTTACCTTGCAAGGCACAATGCCGCTTAAAGCTACCGGCGCGGCATTATCAATATTATCGCGTAAAAGCTGAACCGGATTAGTGGAAATTATCCCTGCCGCGTTAGTAGCATAGGCCTTAAAACAACGCCGGATGCCGCCGTCTTTATCAATTACCACCACATCCCCTGCCTCCGGCGCTCCAAGGAGATTGCGGCTTTGCTCATCTTTATCCGCCGGATTAATTTGCGCTTTCTTCTTTTTAGGGAAGAAATTATACCACGGCCTCTTTTCCTTAGCCTTAGGCTTCTCTGCCTGCGCTACAAAAGTAGAATAGGGCATCATCTCAGCTAAATCGCCCACTCCCTCATGCCGGATGCATCCGCTAAACCTGATGTCACCTACTACATCCAATTTACGCTTAGGGTTACCTGTGCCAATGCCGATGTTGCCGTTATCAAAAATGATTATTTTATCCGCGCCGGAGCTGTCTCTCAGGCGCAAAGCCATGCCCGCGCCGGTGCCGGCGGCAATAATATCCACTTTAGCCGAAGGCGCGGCCGTGCCCATACCTAAGCGATCATTAGCCTGATCATAAGCAGAAGCTGAGCCAAAAATAATTTTACCTTTAGTAGCGTGGGAGCTCGAAGACAAAGTCAAATTATCTCCGGAGCCGATACCTCCGATAACAGATTGGCCGCCGCTAATTCCGGTAGAAAGGCCAACCGTGATGGCCCCGGCGGAATTAGTCAGGCCGGTAGAGAAAACCAAGGCATCCTGCTTAGCGTTAAAAATATTCCAGTCGCCCGAAGAAAGATACCCGTCTTGAGCAATACCGGCTTGGGTAATAGATCCGGATAAGGCATTACCAGCAAGAGAAAGCACTAACGGCGCGGTTGCCGAAACAGAAGTAATGCGGTTAGTATAGGCGGCATCCCAGTCAGAAGAATTATCCGTGACTACTGATAAAGCGCCGCTGCCGCTGGTGATTTTTAATAAACCGGTAGCCAAACCGCTATTCAAATATGCCTGGCTGGTATCCACGCTCACTGTGGCCTGGCCAATCAAGAAAGCGCTGGCAGATACAGCTCCGTTTACCTGCAGCTTTGCCGCGGTAGGGCTGGCTGTGCCAATACCGACATTGGTGCCGTTGTCATAAATTAAGGCTGAAGCTCCGATAGTATCAGCCGCGGTATATTTGGCTAAGTAGTTGGCACTCCCGCTGGAGATAACACTCGATGAAATAAAGCTTGAGCTGTCAAAGCCGTCTAATTTATCCGCGTTCAGGTTGCTTACCAGCGTAGCTGAAGAAACTACCAAAGGTGCAGTGCCTTCGTCCGCAGTAGAAATAAGCTGATTATCCGTGCGGATAGCGCCGCCGGCGACATCCAATAACTGGCCCGGGGAAAGCGTCCCAATGCCGACATTACCCGTGGCAATAAATCCGCCTGAAACATGCAGTTTTGCCGTAGGGCTGCTTACCCCTATACCTATATTACCACCGGCTGACTCGATAATCGCGGAATCGGCAAGAGAAGCAGCTGAGCCTGCCTTAACAATCCTGCCTGCGCTTAATCCGCTGATTAATCCCGATATCCCGCTTAAACCGCTGCCGTCTCCGGAGAAGGCAGTTGCTTTTACAGTGCCGCTTACTTCCAACTTCTGCGTTGGCAAGGACGTGCCGATACCCACATTACCGCCGTTTTTTATCACAAATGCGGCGCTGTTTGCGTCATAAACCTGAATGATATCGCCTATGCCGCTCTGGGTAATTTTCAGCGCCACGCCTTTGCCACCGCCGGAGCCGTAAATTAAATCCAAGGCATTATAACTGCCGGAAGCAGGGTTATAATTAATGCTGAAGGCACCTGTATCAGTGCCGCTATAAGTCTGTGCCAGGTAATTAGAAATAGTCAGCGCCCCGGACATGGTTGAGGCGGTATCTGAACGCAGGAACTGCAAATAGTTTAACCCGGCTAAGCGCCTGGCGTTTAAAGCTCCCAAAGCAGGCACTAATTTCAGCCGCGGAGACATTTCTCCGTCGTTATCCACCTCCAGAGAAAGATAATACGTGGCATTAAAATTTAAATCCGCGGGAAAACTGTTTACGCTAGCCATATAGCAAGAGATAATACCTGAGCTATCCGGAGTCAAAGACTGCGCCTCATTCCAAACTACAGTACCTCCGGATAGGCTGGTGTATAAACGGAATTTAATCCTGCGGCTGCCGGTAGGCACACCCCTATTTTTCTCGGTCAATCGCGCCTGGAAAAATATCTCCTGTGGCAGCTCGGCAGAAACAAAATCAAAACAAATCATTGCACCCAGAAGCCAGAGCAAGATTATGGCTGCCTTAGTCTTGTTTTGAAAAAATTTATTTAACATAACTTCACCCCATAAATAATAAAGCCCTAAAGAGTAAATCTTTAGGGCTGGAAAAATTATCTTTTCCCTTTGGCAGCCCCTCTACCCTTGACATTTCTAAAAAAATGTCAAGGGCAGGTAGCTTTGCGCCCCAAGATTACTCTTCCCGGCCATCGTTTTCGCCCGGCCGGGATCCCGCCCCTTTTTTAAGGAGTATCGGGATGGTTTACCTTTATCAGTAGAATGTGCAAATCAAAAAATGGTTAAATTTCCCTCCTATAACTAAAGTATACCATGCTCTTTATGGCTTTTCAAGGCAAGCCCTGGGGGAGGGCTTAGGGTTTCATTAAGGACAAGGTTTCTGCGCGGGTCTTTTCGTTTTCCTGAAAGATACCTCTTACCGCGGAAGTCACAGTCAGAGTACCGGCTTTTTTTACCCCGCGCATGGACAGGCAAAGATGCTCTGCCTCAATTACTACCATACAGCCTTTAGGCTTAAGCTTGCGCATAATAATCTCCGCGATCTGAGTAGTCAGCCTTTCCTGCACCTGCGGCCGCTTAGCCAAGACATCCACCAGCCGGGCTAACTTGCTTAAACCGGTAACCCGGCCCTGATTAGGAATATATGCGATATTGGCTTTGCCTATAAATGGGATAAGGTGGTGTTCACACATTGAGTAAAGCGGGATATTCTTTAAAAGGATGATCTCGTTGTGTTTCTGGTCAAGGATGACCTCCAGTTCTTTTTCCGGATCCTGATGCACGCCGGAAAAAATCTCTTCGTACATCTCTGCCACCCGCTTAGGCGTATCCAGCAGGTCTTTGCGCTTGGGGTCTTCGCCGATTGCCTCTAAAATCTCTTTAATCGCCTTTTCAATTTTTTTCTTATTCATAGCATCTCCTTTA
>Ga0265296_1000399_pt1 | contig 69990 bp, 76 predicted proteins | sample MunlanPumphouse1_FD_189073 | JGI IMG/M metagenome (GOLD analysis project Ga0265296, IMG submission 189073) | Groundwater microbial communities from a municipal landfill in Southern Ontario, Canada - Pumphouse #1 | ecosystem: Environmental > Aquatic > Deep subsurface > Groundwater | place...
TCGAAACTAAGCCCGGGCGGGCAGGAGCGGCCAGGCTCCTGGGCTCCTCCGTTTCAACCCGGAGGACAGTCCCTGCGCGCGCCGGAAGGGGGAGCAACCCGTCCTCCAGCGCGGCCGGTTCCGCCGCCCGCCGCCGAAAGGCGACGCGCGGCGTCCCGCAACGATCACATCCCGCCGCACGTGATTGGCCCTGGCGCCAGACGCCCTCCCCCGCGACGGGATGAGCAGTATTGTAAGGGGGGCGCCAGCTACGGCTGGCAGATGACGCTACTTTTTGTGTGATCTCATTGTACATCAATGAGTTAGTAAAGCAGAGTCGTCTGGTTGGCGGGGAATCTCTGGCGCCGCCGAGACGGAGGGGGCGACGCCGGCGGGGCCGGTGGATCGCTGATCCCGTCGCACCGAGTCGCCCCGTCCACCCCCCGCGCGAAGGGCGCGGGCGGTCCCCCTCCCCACGGAGTGGGGAGGAGACGGCCTCGCCGCCCTGTCAGGACCGGGGCGCGGGCGCAGCGTCGGAGGGGGTGGCGGGGGTGGGGCCGGCGGCGTCGGCGGCCGCCTGGCAGCCCTGACCGGCGTAGAGGCCGTTCAGATAGTACCAGCGGTGACGAACGGCGGCGACCATGGCCTCCTTGCGCTCGCGCTCGGGCCGCGTCAGCGCGTCGGCGCCGGCCATGACGAGGCCCGCGCCCGGAATGACCAGGGCCGCGCCGGCCTGGGCGACGCCGCCGACGGCGCTGAGAAAGCCGGCGCCCGGGGCCCCGCCGAGTTGCTGGCTGAGCCCAGCGGCCTCTTCGGAAATCTGCGGACAGGTCAGGGCGGTGTCGCTGGCCTGCATGACCTCGATGGGCCCGTCGGCCGGGGCCGCAGCCTCCTGGGCGGTGGCGGGCTGGACGACGCCCACGGACAGGGCGGCGACCGCGGTCAGGATACGGATGTTCATCTACTCAACCCTCAAAGCCCCGCAGGAGAACGGCTGCGGAGGGCGGGGGTTGCGTTCTCCCTCCCCTTCATGGGGAGGGACGGCGAGGCGTCAGCCGAGCCCGGGTGGGGAAGTTTGAAACTGGCGCGGTTCGCGGCCGGGCCTGCCTACCCCACCCCGATCGCTTCGCGATCGACCCTCCCCATGAAGGGGAGGGAGAAGCGCAGTCAGGCCCTGACGGCCCGCGTGGCCTCGACCCCCAGCGCCTGGAGGGCGGCGGCGGCGATGTGTTCGGCGTTGAGGCCCGCCGTGGCGTACATCGCGACCGGATTGTCCTGGTCCTGGAAGACGTCAGGCAGGCACAGGGTGCGGATCTTCAGGCCGGCGTCGAGCGCGCCCTTCTGAGCCAGCAGCTGGAGCACGAAGGCGCCGAAGCCGCCCATGGCCCCCTCCTCCACCGTGATCAGGCATTCATGCTCGCGGGCGAGGCGCAGGATCAGGTCGGCGTCCAGCGGCTTGGCGAAGCGGGCGTCGGCCACCGTGGCCGAGACGCCGCGGGCGGCCAGGGCGTCGGCGGCCTTGAGAGACTCCTGCAGGCGGGTGCCGAGGGACAGGATGGCGACGGTCGTGCCTTCGCGGACGATGCGGCCCTTGCCGATCTCGAGCGGGGCGGCGAGTTCCGGAATCTCGACCCCGACGCCGTCGCCGCGCGGATAGCGGAAGGCGGAGGGGCGGTCGTCGATCTCGAGGCTGGTGGCGATCATGGCGGCCAGTTCGGCCTCGTCGGCGGCGGCCATCAGCACCATGCCGGGAAGCGCGCCCATAAAGCCGATGTCGAAACTGCCCGCGTGGGTGGCCCCGTCGGCGCCGACCAGGCCGGCGCGGTCCATGGCGAAACGGACCGGCAGGGACTGGATGGCGACGTCGTGGACGACCTGGTCGTAGCCGCGCTGGAGGAAGGTCGAATAGATGGCGCAGACCGGCTTCATCCCGTCGGCGGCGAGGCCGGCGGCGAAGGTGACGGCGTGCTGTTCGGCGATGCCGACGTCATAGGTGCGGGTCGGATAGGCCTGTCCGAACAGGTCCAGACCTGTGCCCGAGGGCATGGCGGCCGTGATGGCGACGATGGCGGGATCCAGGGCCGCGCGCTTGATCAGCTCGGTCCCGAACACCTTGGTGTAGCTGGGGGCGTTGGAGACGGACTTCGACTGTTTGCCCGAGACGACGTCGAACTTGACCACGGCGTGCAGCTTGTCGGCGCTGCTTTCGGCGGGGGCGTAGCCCTTGCCCTTCTGGGTCACGACATGAACCACCACCGGGCGGTCGGTGATGGCGGCGGCGTTTTTCAGAATGGGGACGAGGTTGTCGAGGTCATGCCCGTCGACCGGGCCGATATAGTAGAAGCCCAGCTCCTCGAAGAAGGTGCCGCCGACGATCATGCCGCGGGCGTATTCCTCGGCCTTGCGCGCCGCGTCGCGGAACGGGCGCGGCATGTGCTCGGCGACCTTTTTGCCGAGACGCCGGAAGTTCTGATAGGCGCCGCCCGAGACCTGTTTGGCCAGATAGGCGCTCATGCCGCCGACGGGCGGGGCGATCGACATGTCGTTGTCGTTGAGGACGACCATCAGCTGGCCATGGGTCGTCTCGGCGGCGTTGTTCATGGCCTCATAGGCCATGCCGGCGGACATGGAGCCGTCGCCGATGACGGCCACGACGCGGTTCTTTTCGCCCTTCTGGTCGCGGGCGGCGGCGAAGCCGAGGGCGGCGCTGATCGAGGTCGAGGCGTGGGCGGCGCCGAAGGGGTCGTATTCGCTCTCGGAGCGTTTGGTGAAGCCGGAGAGGCCGCCGGGCTGGCGCAGGGTGCGGATGCGGTCGCGGCGGCCGGTGAGAATCTTGTGCGGATAGCACTGGTGGCCGACGTCCCAGATCAGGATGTCCTTCGGCGTCTCGAGAATGTGGTGCAGGGCCACGGTCAGTTCGACCACGCCGAGGCCGGCGCCGAGGTGGCCGCCGGTCGTCGAGACGGCGTCGATGGTCTCGGTCCGCAGTTCGTCAGCCAGTTGTTTCAGCTGGGGAATGTCGAAGCCCCGCGTGTCGGCGGGGAACTGAACCTGGTCGAGGAGCGGGGTATCGGGCATGCGCGCGTTTTGAACCTAAGCCTTTGGTCTTCCAACACGCTGTAGCGCATTTCGCTGCGGTGCGGATCGAGGTGATCTGAAAATTCGATGCAGGAGCGGTGCAGGCCGGGCCCGGATCAGGACCGGCGTTGCAGGACGTAGTCCACACTGGCCTTGAGGATTTCGGCGTCGGGACCGAAGACGTCGAGGTGGGCGCGGGCCTGGTCGGCGAGGTGCGCGACGCGGTGTCGCGCCGCCTCCACCCCCAGCAGGGTGACGAAATTGGTCTTGCCCTGGGCCGCGTCCTTGTTGGCCGCCTTGCCGAGGATGTCCTCGTCGCCCTCGACGTCGAGCAGGTCGTCGACAATCTGGTAGGCCAGGCCGATGTCGTGGGCGAAGCTGGTCAGGGCCTGACGCTGGGCCTCGCGGGCCCGGGCGATGATCAGGGGAATCTCGAAGGCGTAGGTGAACAGGGCCCCGGTCTTGAGCCGCTGCATGCGGGCGACGCCGCCGAGGTCGTCGCGCACGCCCAGCAGGTCGATCATCTGGCCGCCGGCCATGCCGCGCGCGCCGCTGGCCAGCGACAGCCGGGCCGCCAGCTCGCAGCGGATCTCGGCGTCGTCGTGGGTGTCGGGGTGCAGCAGGATGTCGAAGGCGGCGGTCTGGAGGGCGTCGCCGGCGAGGACGGCGGTGGCCTCGTCATAGGCCTTGTGCACCGTGGGACGGCCGCGGCGCATGTCGTCGTCGTCCATGCAGGGCAGGTCGTCGTGGACCAGGCTGTAGGCGTGGACGCATTCGAGGGCGCAGGCGGCGCGCAGCACCGGCCGCTCCTCGATGTCGAACAGATTGGCGGCCTCGAGGGCGAAGAAGGGGCGCAGGCGCTTGCCCGGGCCGAGGGCGGCGTAGCGCATGGCCTCGGTCAGGCGCGATTCCGGGCCGCTGGCGCGGGGCAGCAGCTCGTCGAGGGCGACGGTGACCAGGTCGGCGATCTCGGCGACGCGGTCGACCACGCCCTGTTCGGGAGAGTTGGCGGCCGGGGCCTGGGGCGGATGGAGGGTCAGAACAGCCTCCCGCCGATCTCGACCTCGCGGTCGACGCCGACCAGGACGACCTCGCCCTGCGCGTCGGGGAAGCCCAGGGTCAGGACCTCGGACATGAAGGGGCCGATCTGGCGCGGCGGGAAGTTGACCACGGCGGCGACCTTGCGGCCGACCAGCTCCTCGCGGGTGTAGTGGACGGTGATCTGGGCCGAGGACTTTTTCACGCCGACGTCGGGGCCGAAGTCGATGGTCAGCTTGTACGCCGGCTTGCGGGCCTCGGGGAACGGGTCGGCGGTCAGGACCCGGCCGACGCGGACGTCGACCTTCAGGAAGTCGTCGAAGGCGATCGGGGCGGCCGGGGCCGGCATCAGCTGAACTCGGCGGGTTCGACGCCTTTCGCCTGGCCATCGGGGCCGACGACGATCTTCTCGACGCGGAGCTGGGCGGCCTTGAGGCGGTTCTCGCAATGGGCCTTGAGACGCGCGCCCTCCTCGTAGAGGGCGATCGATTCCTCGAGGGGCGCCTGGCCGGACTCGAGTTTGGACACGATGGCCTCGAGACGCTGCAGGGCGTCCTCGAAGCTGAGATCGGCGGGAATGGCGGCGGCGTCAGTCATGGCAGCCGACCCTAGAGGGGGCGGCGGCGCGTCTCAAGCGGCGAGCGGACTTTACTGGTTCGGGACGCGGCGCGCCGAGACGATGTGGATGCGGGGATCCAGCATCTGGCCGCGCATGAAGCCCTCGCCCTCGGTCGGGGATTTGGGCGCGGCCAGGATCCGGCGGACCACCTCCATGCCCTCGACCACGCGGCCGAAGACGGCGAAGCCGGGGTCGCCCGGGGCGGACTGGCCCGCGTCCAGCGAACTGACGTCGCCGACGATGATGAAGAAGTCGCCGGTCGCCGTGCCGGGATCGAAACGGGCCATGGAGAGGGCGCCGTCGGTGTGGGTGAGGCCGGTTTCGCTGGTCGGTTCATGGGCGATGGGCGGCAGGACCTTGTCCGCCGCGCCGCTGGTTCCGCCCTGGATCAGGCCGGCGGCGGGGCTGAGCACCATGCCGCGGTAGAAGGCGGTCCCATCGAACCGGCCTTCGTCGACATAGCGCAGGAAGTTGGCGGAGGTGACGGGCGCGCGGGGGTCGGTCTCGGCGAGGATGGTTCCGGCGCTGGTCTCGATGGCGACGCGGACGCCGGGGGCGGGCGCCGGCGGCCGGACGGGGTCCTGGGGAGCAGCATGGGCGGACACCGGTCCCGGCGTCATGGCGGCGAGACAGAGGCAGAGCCAGGATAGCAGAAGCCGTCGAATCATCGCGCGCTCCGTCGGTCAGTCGACAATGAACAGCCGGCAGCCGGTCCGGGTCGATGACCGATGCGGTGCGTCGCCGAAATCCGAAACCTGATAGCTCATGCCGGCGGTCAGTCTGAAGGTCCGGCCGTCGCCGAGCGCGGTCTCCAGCTCGCCGTCGAGGACCAACAGGACGTGGCCCCGATCGCACCAGTGGTCGGCCAGATAGCCTGGCGAATACTCCACCATTCTCACGCGCAGGTCGCCGGCGGCGAAGGTGCGCCAGAAGGCCACCCCGGTCTCGCCTGCGTGCTCGGTTTGAACCACTGTCGACCAGTCGGTAAGAGAGAAGGCGAGGTCGGGAAACTTCATCGGCCGGTCAGCGCTTCTCGTAGCGGCGCTGGGACCAGTATTTGAAGCCCTGGTTGTGCACCAGGGCCCAGCCGTCGGCGCGAAGGCGGCGGCCGACCATGTGGTTGAAATAGCCGTGGGCGAGGACCAGCACGTCCTGACCGCTCTCGGCCCGGGCGATCAGGGCCCGGGCGGCGGCCTCGGAACGGGCCTCGGCCTGGGCGCGGGTCTCCTGACCCTCGTGATGATTGAAGGCGTGCCACCAGATGCGCGCGACCACGCCCCAGTATTTGGGCGGCAGCTTGAACCACGACGGAAAATGCGGCGGCGGCAGCGGGGCCTCGATGAACAGGGCGTCCGACATGACCTCGCGTCCGGCCGAGATGGCGGCGGCCGTCTCCTGGGCGCGCGGGCGGGTCGAGGCGTAGATGGCGCCGGCGCCCTCGGCCGTGGCCAGCAGTTCGGGCGGCGGGGTCTGGCCGGCGCGCAGGCCGCCGACTTCGTATCTGGCCCACCAGTCGCGGTACTGGTCGGAGGTCAGCAGGCATTTGCGCGACAGGGCCGGTTCGCCGTGGCGGGCGAGGATGATGGCGCCGGGCCGCACCGAAACCAGGGCCGCGCGGGGCGGCTGGGGCGTCACGGGAATCGGCAGGTCTGCCATCAATGAGTCTCGGGCGGGGGCGGGCATGATTTGCGGAGGATAAGCCTTTGGCGAACCGTCCTTATTCCTCCCCCAAGGCCTGAACGTGAGCGACCGCGGAACGGCCCAGCCCCTCAAGGTCGTAACCCCCCTCGAGCGAGGCTGCAACCTTGCCGCCGCAACACGAACGCGCGACCTCGAGAACGGCGCGGGTGGCCCAGGCGAAATCGTCCGCCTCCAGACTTTGATGCGCCAGCGGATCGCGGCGGTGGGCGTCGAAGCCGGCGGAGATCAGGATCAGGTCGGGATTGAAGGCGTGCAGGGCCGGCATCAGGCCGCCCGAGAAAGTCGCGCGCCAGGCCTCGCGGGCCGCGTGGGGCGGAACCGGGGCGTTGACGATGTTGCCGACGCCGGTCTCGGAGGCGGCGCCCGTGCCGGGATATAGGGGCGCCTGGTGGATCGAGCCGAGGAACAGGCTGGCGTCGGTCTCGAAGGCGGCCTGGGTGCCGTTGCCGTGGTGGACGTCGAAATCGATCACGGCGACGCGGGCCAGACCCTCGGCCTGGGCCACGCGGGCGGCGACGGCGACGTTGGAGAACAGGCAGAAGCCCATGGCCCTATCCGGTTCGGCATGATGGCCGGGCGGACGGACGGCGGCGAAGGCGCGGTCGATCTCCCCCCGGGCGATCGCCCGGACGGCGTCGACGATCGCGCCGGCGGCCAGGCGGGCGGCGCGGATGCTGCCGGGCGACAGGACCGTGTCGGCGTCCAGCGGGTTCAGGCCGGCGGCGGGCGAGGCGTGCAGCAGGCGGGCGACGTAGTCGGCGGGGTGGAGGCGTTCGAGATCGACGACGGCGGCCTCGGTCGCGGCGCGGCGGTCGAGGGACAGGCCGGAATCGTCGAGAGCGTCCAGCACGGCTTTCAGGCGCTCGGGGCGTTCGGGGTGACCGAGGCCGGGGCGGTGCTCGATCATGTCGGGGTGGGTGAAGAGGGCGACGCTCATCGTGGGGAGGATAGGAGCGGGCGCGAGGCTTGTCGCGGGTGACGTCACCTCGCCATTCGCGTCAGGCGAATGGGGCGGTGAAGGTGACGGCCGGCGTGACTGTGTGTAGTGCGGAGCCATGACCGAAGCCGTGATCCGCCCCGCTGTTGACGCCGACGCCCAAGCCCTCGGCGTGCTGGGGCGCCAGACCTTCGTCGACACCTTCGTGGACGGGTTCGCCATCCCCTACCCGGCCGACGACCTGAAGGCGTTTCTGGACGTCAGTTTCAGCGCCGACACGATCCGGTCGAAGCTGAAGGAGCCCGGCGCGGCCTGGTGGGTGGCGGAGCGCGACGGCGAGCTGCTGGCCTTCGCCAACACGGGTCCCAACACCCTGCCCCATCCCGAGGCCCGCCCGAGCCACGCCGAGCTGCGGCGGCTGTATGTGTCGAAGGCGGCGCAGGGGCTGGGACTGGGGACGAAACTGCTGGCCGTGGCCCTGGACTGGATGGAGGCGAACACCGACGGGCCGCTGTGGATCGGCGTCTGGAGCGGGAACCTGAAGGCGCAGAAGCTGTATGCGGCTTACGGTTTCGGAAAGGCCGGCGAGTACCAGTATCCGGTCGGTCGCTGGCTGGATGACGAGTTCATCTTGCGGCGCGGCTGAGCCAGGCTCAGGTTAGGCCAATGCTCCTGCCCTTCTTCACCGCCCTGAGAGACGCGCGGGTGCCCGTGTCGATGAAGGAATGGCTTCATCTGATGGAGGCCATGGATCGCGATGTGGCGGGGCGGAAGGTCGATGACTTCTACCATCTGTCGCGGGCCGTGCTGGTCAAGGACGAGAAACACTACGACCGGTTCGATCAGGTCTTCGGCAAGGTCTTCGCCGGGATCGAGACCGTCGGCGCGGGCGAGGAGCCGGCGCTGGACGTGCCCGAGGACTGGCTGAAGCTGCTCAACGAAAAATACCTGACCGACGAGGAGAAGGCGCAGATCGAGGCGCTGGGCGGGTTCGACAAGCTGATGGAGACGCTGAAACAGCGTCTGGACGAGCAGAAGGGCCGGCACGAGGGCGGGTCAAAATGGATCGGCACCGGCGGGACCAGCCCGTTCGGCCACGGCGGCTACAATCCCGAGGGGGTGCGCGTCGGCGGGCCGGGCAAGCAGGGCCGGGCGGTCAAGGTCTGGGAGAAGCGCGAGTACCGCAATCTCGACGACCAGGTCGAACTGGGCACGCGCAACATCAAGGTCGCCCTGCGCCGTCTGCGCCGGTTCGCGCGGCAGGGGGCGGCGGACGAGCTGGACATGGACGCCACCATCGACGGCACGGCGCGGCAGGGCTGGCTGGACATCCACATGCGTCCCGAGCGGCGCAATACGATCAAGGTCCTGCTGTTCCTCGACATCGGCGGGTCGATGGATGCCCATGTGAAGATGTGCGAGGAGCTGTTCTCGGCCGCGAAGACCGAGTTCAAACACCTCGAATTCTTCTACTTCCACAACTGCCTCTACGAGGGGGTGTGGAAGGACAACCGGCGTCGGCACGAGCAGAAGATCCCGACCTGGGAGGTGCTGAACAAATACCCCGGCGACTGGCGCGCCATCTTCGTCGGCGACGCCACCATGAGCCCCTATGAGGTCACCATGCCGGGCGGCTCGGTCGAGCACTGGAACGAGGAGGCCGGCGCCGTCTGGATGAAGCGGGCCACCCAGCAGTGGGACAAGGTCGCCTGGCTGAACCCGTCGCCCGAGCGGTACTGGAGCTATTCCGCCTCGGTCGGGATGGTGCGCGAACTGGTGGACGAGCGGATGTATCCGCTGACGCTGGAAGGGCTGGAGAAGGCGATGCGGGCGCTGGCCAAATAGGCTAGGATCGACGCGGTTTCCGGGAGAGTTCCGCCATGCTCGCCATCGTCTTCGCCGTCATGCTGCAACAGGCCGCGACGTCCGGGCAGGTCGTCTGGGAGGCGCCGCCGCCTCCGCCGGCGGCCGCCCCGGTCGAAATTCCGGCCATCCCCGACAGCGCCCGCGCCGACCCCTATGGCTATGAGCGGGCCGAGTGCAGCCCGCTGATCCGCAAGTCGACGGAGACGCTTCAGGCCTGTCAGGCGCGGGTGCGCTTCGCCCTGGCGGCCAACCTCGGCGACGCCCTCCCGCCCGGCCTGGCTCCGGCCGGCGCGCCCGACGAATGCCGGCAGGAGGCGGCGGGCGACCGCTACGCCCTGCAGTGCGGCGCGCCGGACCGGCCGGCGCGGCCGCTGGTCACGCCCCAGGAGCAGACCTGTGAATCCCGTCCTCGCGCGCGGCCCGAAGGCGGGGTGGCGTGGACCGAGGAATGCCGGCCCGCCGACGGTCGGGCCCCGACCCAGGAAGGTCTGAGAATCCGGCTCCGCGGCGACTAACGCGGCGACCAGCATTGTGCTCTTGTCATCCCGGACGCCGCGAAGCGGTGATCCGGGAGAGAACGCGCCCCAATTGAAATCTCCCGGAAATCGCAGCGCGATTGTCCGGGAGACAGGCAGCCAGCGCGCCGCAACCCTGACCCGTCTCCCGGATAGCTGCTTCGCAGCTTCCGGGAGGATCAACCAGGTGAGAAGCCGGCGTCCCGGATCGCCGCTTCGCGGCGTCCGGGATGACAAGGTTTGGGTCTGCTACTTGTCGCCGCGCAGGGTGTCCTTGAGGCCGCCGACGGCGTTCTGGACCTTGCCTTCGACCTGATCGGCGCGGCCTTCAGCCTTCAGTTTTTCGTCGCCGGTGACCTTGCCGGCGGCTTCCTTGACCTTGCCGCCCATGTTCTTGGCGGCGCCTTCGATGCGATCGTGATCAGCCATGGGAGTCTCTCCTGACAGGACGCAGCCGAGGCGACCGCGCTTCAACATAGGGAGCGGCTGGGTGCGGGCGGCGTTCCGTATGGCTCAGCTAGGCATGACGCCGCAGCCAGACCGTCACGGCCCAGGCGTGGGCGTCGTGACGGAGTTGCGCGGCCGCCGTGTGGGGATGCAGCCAGACCAGTTCGTGATCGGCCTCGACCTTGGCGGCGGGATCCAGCGACAGCCGTTCCGCGATCCAGAAGCCGCCGTGGTTGTTGATCGGGGCCCCGTCGGACTTGCGGAAATACTGGGCGGCCCCGGCGATGCGGACGAAGGGCCGGACCGACATGCCGGTTTCCTCGACGAATTCGCGGACCAGGGCCTGTTCCTCGGTCTCGTCGCCGTCGACGGCGCCGCCGGGCAGGTCGAAATAGCTGCCCTCGCCCCGGTCGACGCGGACGCAGGCCAGTTTCGCGTCATGGAACACCAGGCCGAACGCCGTGGGGCGCGGGGCGTAGTCCAGGCCGGGATCGCGATGTCCGAATTGCAGCATGGACGCCTAACGCGTTCGGGCCGTTAAAGATCGAAGGCGAGACGGGCGCGGACGCCGCGATGCTCGCCGTCGTATTCGACCGCCGAGCGCAGGCCCGAGGCCATGGCGGTGATGATCTTGCCGCCCAGGCCCGTGCCCTTGGCCTTGCCGTCGCCGAGGCCGGGGCCGTCGTCCTCGACCGTCAGCAGGGCGCGGCCGTTGGCGTCGGGCGCGAGGATGACCCGGATCTCGCCGCCCTGGCCGGGGCCATAGGCGTATTTGACGGCGTTGGTGACCAGTTCGGTGACGACGACGCCCAGCGACACGGCCTGATCGGTGGACACGCGCATGGGCGCGGCGCTCAGGGTGATGGTGGGCGAGGAATCGCCGGGGCCGACGGACTTGCCCAGTTCGTCGATCAGCCCTTCCAGATATTCGTCCATGGCCACCGAGGACATGTCGCCCGAGGTGTAGAGCCGGCGGTGGACGTGGGCCACGGCCTCGATCCGGGCCTGGGATTCCTTGAGCGCGGCGCGGGCGCCCTCGTCGACGAGGTGGCGCAGTTGCAGCGACATGAAGCTGGACACCAGCTGCAGCGAATTGCCGACGCGGTGGTTGACCTCGCGCAGCATGGCCTCGGCGCGGTCGCGGGCGAGGCGAACCTCTTCCTGGGCCTCGTCGTTCTCGCGCTGCAGCCGGCGGCGCGACACGGCCTCCTCCAGCGCGTTGCGCAGCAGGGTGGTGAAGTCCTCGGACACGTCCTTGATGACATAGTCGGCGGCGCCGGCGCGCAGGGCGGCGACGGCGATGCGGCCCTCCTGGGCCCCGGTGACATAGACGACGGGCGGCGGGTTCGGGAGGGCGATGATCTCGGGCAGGACGTCCAGACCCTCGCGGCCCGGCATGTAGTGATCGAGGGCGACGACATCGAAATCGGCGGCGCGGGCGGCGAGAATCTCCAGACCCGCGTCTCCGTTGGAGGCGCAGGCGACGGCGAAGCCGTGGCGGGCCAGCTCCTTCTCGACCAGCCGCGACAGGCCGCGGTCATCGTCGATATAGAGCAGGCGGATGACCTGTCCCTCGGGCCTCACCTGGGCGCTCACTCGATGTCCGGGGCCTGCATGACGGACAGGAACAGCCCCAGCTGGCGGATGGCGCCGGCGAAGCTTTCATAGTCGACCGGCTTGGTGATGTAGACGTTGCAGCCGAGGTCGTAGCAGCGCTGGATTTCGGTCTTGTCGTCGGTGGTGGTCAGGACCACGACCGGCGCGCGCTTCAGGCGCTCGTCGCTCTTGACCCGCTCGAGGATGTCGGTGCCCGACATGTCCGGCAGGTTCAGGTCCAGCAGGATCAGCATCGGCCCGTTCAGCCGCACCTCCTCGCTGAACAGATAATCCATGGCCGAGCCGCCGTCGGCGAAATGGGCGATGTCGTTGGCGATATTGGCGCGCCGGATGTTCTTCTCGATCAGCTTGGCGTGGCCGAGATCGTCCTCGACCATCACGATTTTCACGGCAGTGCTCATCAGTAGTCTCCGGCGTCCGCGAGGACGAGGCGTGTGGGGAATTTCAGTATGAATGTCGAGCCCTTTCCAAGCTCTGACTCGACGGTGATGTCGCCGCCCAGGCGGCGCACGCTGTTGCGCACGAAGGCCAGGCCGAGGCCTTCGCCCGCCCGGTCCTGACGTCCGGAGCGGCGGAACAGCTCGAAGATGCGTTCGTGGTCGCGTTCGGAAATGCCGCGGCCGTTGTCGGCGACGCGATACTCGATCCAGCCGCCCGGGACCGCCCGTCCCGAGACGACGATGCGGCCCGGACGCGACGGTTCGAGGTATTTGACGGCGTTGTCGATCAGATTGCCCAGCACCTGCTCCATCGACAGCCGGTCGCTTTCGACCGTCGGCAGCGGCTCGACGACGATCTCGGCGTCAGAGGCGTCGGTCTGGTGCCGGACGCTGTCGGCGACGCCCTGGGCCATGGCGGTCATGTCGAGTGGTTCGGGAACCAGGTTGCGGCGGCCCTCGCGCGAGAGCTTGAGGATCGCATTGATCAGCCGGTCCATCTTTTCGGTCGAGGCGCGGATGAAGCCGATGGATTCGGGCAGGTCCTCGCGCACCGCGGTCAGGGCGTCCTGCTCGACGAGTTTGGGCGCCCTGGTCTCCACCGCCGTCATCTGACGGTCGATGACCCTGCCCGCCTGCTCCAGCTCGGAGGTGAAGCCCATGACATTGACGAGGGGCGCGCGCAGATCGTGGCTGACGATATAGGCGAAGCGCTGGATCTCCTCATTGGCGCGGGTCAGTTCGAAGGTGCGGTCGCGGACCTTGGCCTCGAGCCCGGCGTTCATGGCGTCGAGGGCGTCGCGGGCCTGCTGGATTTCCAGCACATAGCGCCGGATCAGCCAGGCGCTGACGCCCGCGAGGGCGAGGATCAGCAGGCCCGCGAGGGTGTTGATCACAACCGTGACGCTCGAGGCCCATTCGGTCTGGCGCGTGCTGAACTGAAGGCGGGTCGCCTGCACCTCCTCGATGGCGGCGGCTTCGACGCGCATCTGGTCCATCAGGCGTTTGCCCGAACCGTCCCGGATCACCTCGACGGCGTCCGCCACCCGCCCCATCCGGCCGAGGGCGATGGTACGGTCGATCACGTCAAGACGCTGCCGGGTCAGGAGTTGAAGGCGCTCGACACGCGGCGCCAGGTCCGGGTCGCCCGCCGTCAGCCGCGCCAGTTCGCTCACCTTTTCGGGCAGCAGGGCCGCGCTCTGCGTATAGGGCTCAAGATATCCGGCCTGACCGGTCAGCAGGAAGCCGCGCTGGCCCGTTTCAGCGTCCACCGAGAGGGTCAGCACCTCTCGGGCCGCCAGCTGGATGCGGTGGCCCTGTTCGACCCTGTCGTTGAAGTCGGCGGTCCGCTGCAGCATCACGAAGACGGCGATGTTGACGATCAGCAGCAGGGCGATGGCCCCCGTCAGCAGGGCGACCACGGACCGGCTGAGCGACGGCGTGCGCAGGAAGCGGCCAAGGGCCAGAAGCGTGGGACGCAGCGCCGGGATCATCGGGCGCGAGCATTAGCGGCGCGTTCGGCCCTGTCCAGTCGCGTCCCGGGAGAAATCCTGCCCCTTGTGACGATTTAAGGTAAAGGTGCGTTCGTCAGGATCGGGGGACAACGACATGGTCTGGTGGTGGTGGATCGTTCCGGCGGTCGTCGGGCTGATCGGCGGCGTCCTGTTGATCAAGGGCGTGAGCGCCCTGTTCAGGGGCCGGATCTTCAGCGGCTTCCTGGTCGGCGCCGGCGGCGCGGGCTTCATGGCGGCGGCGGTCATCGCCTCCCTGCTGGCCCTGGACATCCAGACCTGGGGCCGGCTGACCTATGAGCGGCCGGTCGCCACGATCCAGACCCGTCAGCTGGGTCCGCAGTATTTCGAGGCCACAGTGATCCAGCCCGACCGCGGCGAGCACGCCCCCGCGGTGACCAATCTCTATCCGCTGCACGGCGACGAATGGCGCATCGAGGCCCAGGTGCTGAAGTGGAAGCCGTGGGCCAATGTGCTGGGTCTGGATACGCAGTACCGGCTGGACCGGCTGTCGGGTCGCTACGCCTCGGTCGAACAGGAAATCAACGCCACGCGCAGCGTGCATCCCCTGTCCGGGGGCGATGCGTCGGTCACCTGGCTGCCGTGGAAGATCAGCACCTGGGACACGGCGCGGCGCTACCGGCGCTATGTCGACGCGGTCGACACCCTGTATGGCGGCGGCGCCTATATGCCGATGGCCGACGGCGCGAAATACGAGGTCTGGATCACCCAGTCCGGACTGGTCGCGCGTCCGGCCAATGACGCGGCGCGGGCGGCGTCGGCGGGGGGATGGGTGGAGGTGCGGTAGCCAATCTCCTCCCCATCTGGCGATGGGGAGGAGACAGGCTAGACCGTGCCGATGGTCCGCAGCCGCGCCCGCGGGTGGACCTCGTTCTGGCTCATGACCACGGTCTGGCCGCGGAAGCGTTCGATGATCGAGCGGACATAGGGGCGGATCTGCGGGCCGGTCAGCAGGACCGCGGTCTCGCCGGCCATGGCGGCGCGCTCGAAGACGTCGCGGACGGCGCGGATGAAGTCCTGCAGCCGTGAGGGCGCCATGGCCAGCTGGCGGTCCTCGCCCTGACCGACGAGGGCGTCGGCGAAGGCCTGCTCCCATTCCGGCGACAGGGTGACGATGGGCAGGGCCCCGTCGTCGCCCTTGTGCTGCCAGCACAGCTGGCGGGCGAGGCGGCCGCGGACGTGTTCGACCAGGGTGGTGACGGAGCTGGTGTGCGGCGCGGCCTCGGCCAGACCCTCGAGGATGGCGCCGAGGTCGCGGATCGAGACCTTCTCGCGCAGCAGGGTCTGGAGCACGCGTTGCAGGGTGGTGACGGTGACGACCGAGGGGATCAGTTCATCGACCAGCTTCTTCTCCTCGGTCCCCAGCTCCTTCAGCAGCTTCTGCACCTCGGCGTAGGAGAGCAGGTCGGCCATGTTCTCCTTGAGGATTTCGGTCAGGTGGGTGGTCAGCACCGTCGACGGATCGACGATGGTGTAGCCGCGGAAGGTGGCCTCCTCGCGCAGGCTCTCGTCGATCCAGGTGGCGGGCAGGCCGAACGCGGGCTCGCGCGTATGTTCGCCGGGCAGTTCGACCTGACGGCCGGCCGGGTCCATGGCCATCAGGGAGCCGAGACGGACCTCGCCCTGCCCGGCTTCCATCTCCTTGATGCGGATGGCGTAGCCCTGGGTGCCGAGGCGCATGTTGTCGAGGATGCGGACCGACGGCATGACGAAGCCGTACTCCTGGGCCAGTGAACGACGCAGGGCGCGGACCTGATCGGTCAGGCGGCGGCCTTCGAGGTCGTTGATCAGGGACAGCAGGGAATAGCCCAGCTCGATCTTGACCTCGTCGATGGTCAGGGCGGTGCCGATGGGCTCCTCGACCTCCTCGCGCGGACCCGAGGCGGTGGCGGCCATCTCGGCCTCGGTGGGCTTGGGCTTCAGCCGTTCGCGGCCCAGCTTCCACGCCATGAAGCCGGCGCCGATGGACAGGGCGGCGAAGGGCAGCAGCGGCATGCCGGGGATCAGGCCGATCAGGCCCGCGGCGCCCGAGACGACGCCCAGGCTGACGGGGTTGGTGGCCAGCTGGGCGACCAGGGCCTTGTCGGCGGTGCCCTCGACGCCCGCCTTGGAGACGAGGAAGCCGGCGGCGATGGAGATGACGATGGCCGGAACCTGGGTCACCAGACCGTCGCCGATGGTCAGGGCCACATAGGTGTCGGCCGCTTCCCCGATCGGCAGGCCGTGCTGGATCGTGCCGATCAGAATGCCGCCGATGGCGTTGATGAAGACGATGATCAGGCCGGCCACGGCGTCGCCGCGGACGAATTTCGAGGCGCCGTCCATGGCCCCGAAGAAGGTCGATTCCTGCTCCAGCTCCTTGCGGCGCAGCTTGGCCTGGTCCTCGGTGATCAGGCCGGACGACAGGTCGGCGTCGATGGCCATCTGCTTGCCCGGCATGGAGTCCAGGGTGAAGCGGGCCGAGACCTCGGCGATGCGGGTCGAGCCCTTGGTGATGACGACGAAGTTCACCACCAGGATGATGGCGAAGATGATGATGCCGATGATGAAGCTGCCGCCCATCATCAGAGCCCCGAAGGACTGGATCACCTGACCGGCGGCGCCGTGGCCCTCGTGACCGTGGGTCAGGACCAGACGGGTCGAGGCCAGATTCAGCCCGAGGCGGAACAGGGTGGTGACCAGCAGCACGGTCGGGAAGATGGCGAAGTCCAGCGGCCGCTTCATCATCACGGCCGTCATCAGGATCAGCACGGACGAGACCAGCGAGATGGCCAGCAGCAGATCCAGCAGGAATTTCGGCACCGGCAGGATGAGCAGCAGGATCACGCCGATGACGCCGATGGCCATGGCCACCTCGCCGCGCGCGACCCAGCCCAGCATGTCGCGGCCGGTCGGACGGGCGTAGCCGTCCTTCATCATCACCGAGGCGGGGACGTCCGTCATGCGCGACCGAGGGCGGTCAGGGCCATACGGGTCGCGGCCGCGATCACGGCCTCGTGGCGGGCCGCGGGGCCGGCGGCCGCCGCATGATAATAGGCGGCGATGATCACGGGCGCTCCAGCCGGGGGATAGAGGACTCCGATGTCATTGGTCGGCCCGTAGCCGCCGGTGCCCGTCTTGTGGGCCACCGTCCAGTCGGCGGGAACGCCTGCCCTGATCCGGGCCAGGCCGGTGGGGCTGTCGGTCATCCAGCGCAGCAGGAGCGCCTTGTGCGGTGTCGACAGCGGCGCGTCGCCTTCGATCAGCAGGCGATGGATGTTGGCCGCCGACCGCAGGGGCGTGATGGTGTCCTTGTCGCCGTCAAGCCGGTTCATCTCGGGTTCGAACCGGTCCACCGTGGTGCTCTCGTCGCCGAGCGAGCGATAGAAGGCCCGCATGGGCGCGATGCCGCCCATGGCCTTGAGCAACAGGTTGGCGGCGGGGTTGTCACTGACCTCGACCGCGCCCTTCATCAGGGCTTCGACGCTCAGCGAGCCGCCGACCGCCGGCTCCGTCACCGGGGCGTGGTTGATCATGTCCGCGGCCGTGACCGGGATCTGACGGTCCAGCCGTTCCTGACCCGCCTGCACCCGCAGGAAGGTGGCCGCGGCGAGGTACATCTTGAATGTGGAGCAGTAGACGAACCGTTCTTCGCCGCGCCACGCCAGCCTGCGGCCAGAGCCGGTATCGTGAGCAAGAAAGCCCAGTCGGCCGCCGTTGTCCCGCTCCAGTCCGGAGAGGTCCAGGGGATCCGGCGTCGTCGCGGCGGCCTGCGGCGCCTCGGGTTCGGCGGCGCCCACGCAGCCGGCGACGCCCAGCGCGCCGAGGCCGGTCAGAACGCTTCTGCGGTCCGTTCCCCCGGTCATGCTCAGGCGGCCGCGTAGCCGACGGCGGCGACGCCCGACTGCGGGGCGATGATCTGGACGCCCTCGTCGGCGTATTCGTTCAGCTTGTTGCGCAGGGTGCGGATCGAGATGCCGAGGATGGTGGCCGCATGGGTGCGGTTGCCGAGGCAGTGCGACAGGGTGTCGAGGATCAGGGTCTTTTCCATCTGCGCCACGGTCTGGCCGACGTGGGCCCGGGTGACGGCGTCGGCGGTCTGGGCGGCGCGGGCGGCGGGATCGTTGTACGCGGCGGCCCCGTGCGAGCCGGCGCTGAGCGGCTGGCCGTCCGGCAGGCGGATGGCGTCGACGTCGATCTCGGGCCCGACCGCCAGCAGCACCGCGCGATGCATGGCGTTTTCCAGCTCGCGGACGTTGCCGTTCCAGCGATGCGAGACCAGGGCGCGTCTGGCGTCCACCGAGATCGGCCGGACCGGCACGCCGTTGGCGGCGGCGTATTTCTTGACGAAGTGATCGGCCAGAACCGCGATGTCGCCCGGACGCTCGCGCAGGGCGGGCAGGCGCAGGTTGACGACGTTCAGGCGGTACAGCAGGTCTTCGCGGAAGCTCCCCTCGCTGACCGCGCGGGCCAGGTCGCGGTTCGAGGTGGCGATGATGCGGATGTTGACCGGCACCGGCTTCGTCCCGCCGACGCGGTCGATGACGCGTTCCTGAATGGCGCGCAGCAGCTTGGCCTGCAGGCGCACGTCCATCTCGGAGATCTCATCCAGCAGCAGTGTGCCGCCGTCGGCCTCCTCGAACTTGCCGATGCGGCGGGCCATGGCCCCGGTGAACGCGCCCTTCTCGTGCCCGAACAGTTCGGATTCCAGCAGGTTGTCCGGGATGGCGGCGCAGTTGACGCTGATGAACGGCCGGTCGGCGCGTTTCGAGCCGGAGTGGAGGTAACGGGCCATCACCTCCTTGCCGACGCCGCTTTCGCCGGTGATCAGGATCGAGGCTTCCGATCGCGCGACCTGGTCGGCCAGCATGACCACCGCCTTCATCGACGGATCGGCCGAGATCAGCGGACGGTCGTCATCGGCGACGGCGGACAGGACGGCCGCGATCAGATCGGCTTCCGGCGGAAGCGGGATGAACTCCTTGGCCCCGGCGCGGATGGCGTTGGCCGCGTCGGTCGCGTCGGCGTCGACGCCGCAGGCCACCACCGGCACATGGATGCGTTCGGCCTCATTGGCCGCGATCAGGGCGGCGATGTCGATGCGGTAGTCGACCATCAGCAGGTCGGCCCCTTGCCCGCGACGCAGCTGTTCCGTCGCCTGATCGCCGCGCTCGACGTGGCTGACCTTGGCGCCGTGCGCCATGGCCATCTTCACCGCCGTCGCCAGCTGTCCGCTGAGTTTGCCAACCACCAGAAGCCGCATGGGTCTTCTCCTTCAATCTCTACCAAGCCTCGCCGATCAGGCGTTGCTGTCTTCCGTCTTGATGATTTCCGTCATGGTCACGCCCAGCCGGTCCTCGACGACGACGACCTCGCCGCGGGCGACCAGCCGGTTGTTGACGAAGATGTCGATGGCCTCGCCGACCTTGCGATCCAGCTGCAGCACCGATCCGCGGTTCAGCTTCAGCAACTGGGCCACCGACATGTGGGCCTTGCCCAGCACGGCCGAAATATTGACCGGCACGTCGAAGACCGGCGCCAGATCGCTGGCCGTCTTGTCGGTCGCGTCGTCGTTGACGGTGATCGCGGTGGAGTCCGGAAACTCCTCAAGGGACATGGTGTCGGACGCCATTACGGCCTCTCTTCCAGCGGGGTTTCAGGGGTCAGGGTTTCGGCGTGGCCGGCTTCGGCGGCCAGGGCCGAATGCAGGGCCTCGCCGATGCGGACGAAGGCGTCAGCGGGGTCGAAGGCGGCGCGGCCGTCGGCCCATTCCAGCTGGAAGGCCGCCGCCGGCATCATCGGCTCATTGCGGAAGGCGACGACCCCCGAGAAGCCGGCGTCGGTGCACAGCTGTTCGATGCGGGCGCGGGTCGCGTCGTCCAGATCCCCGGTCCGGATGACGAGGCGGGGCGAGGCGTCGACTTCCTGACCAAGCGCCTCCAGCGCCGCCTGAAGGGGCGCGGCGGGGAAGCGGTCGAGAGCCGAGGCGGCGACGACGCGGGCGGCCGCCAGGGCCAGTTCGGCGGACTGTTCGCGATGGGCGTGCGCCACCTGGGTCAGGGCCGGGATGGCGGCGTCCAGGGCCTGGGCGATGGCGGACAGGGCCATGGCCTGCAGGTTCTCGCTTTCGGCCAGGGCTTCGGTCCGGGCCTCGAGCCGGCCCTGGGCGACCAGGGCCTCGACCTCGAGCGGGGCGTAGGACCGCTTCGCCGGACGGTATGACGAGGCGTGGACCACCACGCCGGAGGCGTCGAACTCGGTGTCGAAGGAGAAGGGGGTGCTGAGCGGCTGATGGGTCATGTCAGTAGATCAGCTCGTCGTCGCCGCCCTGGCCCACCAGCATGATCTCGCCCTTGGCGGCGAGATCCTTGGCGACCTGGACCATGGCCATCTGGGCCTGATCGACGTCCTTGAGGCGGACGGGGCCCATCGAATCCATGTCCTCGCGCATGATCTTGGAGGCGCGCTCGGACATGTTGGAGAAGAACAGCTCGCGCAGGGATTCCGACGACCCCTTCAGCGCCAGGCCCAGCGAATCCTTCTCGACCGCGCGCAGCAGGGTCTGGATGCCGCCCGGGTCCAGCTTGGCCAGGTCCTCGAACACGAACATCAGGGCGCGGATCCGCTCGGCCGCCTCGCGGTTGCGCTCTTCCAGGGCGCCGATGAAGCGGGCCTCGGTCTGGCGGTCGAAGCTGTTGAAGATGTCGGCCATCATCTCGTGGCTGTCGCGCTTCGAGGTGCGGGCCAGGTTGGACATGAATTCGGTGCGCAGCGTCTGCTCGATCTTGTCGAGGATCTCGCGCTGCACCGGCTCCATGCGCAGCATCCGCTGGACGCATTCGAGGGCGAAGTCCTCGGGCAGGCTGGTCAGGACGCGGGCGGCGTGGTCCGGCTTGATCTTGGACAGGACCACCGCGACGGTCTGGGGGTATTCGTTCTTCAGATAGTTGGCGAGGACGGCCTCGTTCACATTGCCGAGCTTGTCCCACATGGTCCGGCCGGCGGGGCCGCGGATTTCCTCCATCAGGCCTTCGACGCGGTCGGAGGGCATGAAGGAGGCCAGCAGGCGCTGGGTCTGTTCGAAACTGCCCATGACCGAGCCCGAGCCGCTCATGCCCGAGACGAACTCGACCATCAGCTCCTCGACGACGGCGGAGCTGACCGTGCCCAGGCTGGCCATGGCCTGGGAGATTTCCTTGATCTCCTCGTCGTCCAGGCTCTGCCACAGGCGAGTGTGGTCCTCGCCCAGGGACAGCAGGATGACGGCGGCCTTTTCAGCTCCCGTCAGCTTCCTGGCGTCCTCGACGGCCGGCTTCTTGGAGATGTTGCGGGCCGCCATCAGCCTTCGTGCACCCAGCTGCGCAGGATCGAGGTCGCGTCCTCAGGGTGTTTTTCGACGAAGTCGGCGACCTTCTTGACCGACGAAGCCTTCACCTGACCCTCGATGCGGGCGATGTCGAGCCGCTGCTCCATCTCGGACGGCGGGCCGGTGAGCTGCTGCATCGGCCCGCCCCCGCCCGTCATCGTCGTGGTCTGCAAGCTGGTGACCCCGCCGCCGCCCGGCAGGGCGCCGGCCAGCTGCATCGCGCCGCTTCCACCCCCGCCCGACGCCGACTTCAACAGCGGGCGCAGGACGAAGAAGATCAGCAGCACGCCGGTGATCAGCAGGACCAGCAGCTCCACGCCGCGCATCAGGTCGTTCTTGGTGAAGTCGAACAGGGAGGATTTGGCCTCCTCGCCGCCGACCACGGCCAGGTCGCGGTTGAAGCGGGCGTTCAACACCTCGATCTTGTCGCCCCGCGTCGCGTCGATGCCGACGGCGGCGGAGACGAGGGCCTTGATCTGTTCGATCTCGGCGGGCGTGCGGGCGGCGTAGGTCGGGGCGGCGCCGTTGGCGCCCGGGGTCCATTTGCCGTCGACGGCGACCGAGACGGCCAGGCGTTTGATCTCGCCGGCTTCCTTCACCGTCGTCGTGGTGGTGTTGGAGATTTCGTAGTTGGTGGTCTCGGTGTTGGCGGTGTCGCGCGAGCCGGCCGCGCCCGTCGCCGGAGCCGCGCCGCCGGGAATGTTGTTCGTCGCCGTGGCGCCGCCGTCCGCCGTCGGCGTCGTGTCGCTGGACTCCGTGCCGTTGGTCGAGGTCGAGCGCACCACCTGGCCGTCCGGATCGTAGCGCAGTTCCTGGGTGGTCGAGCGGCTGTGGTCGATGTCGGCCGTGACCTGCACCCGCGCGGCGCCGACGCCGACGACGCCCTCGACGATGTCCTTGATGCGGGCCTGCAGCCGGGCCTCGGTGGTCTCCTGGGCGTCCTGGGCCGAGGCGGCGCTGAAGCCCTCGGCGTCCGAGCCGGCCGCCAGGGTGCGGTTGGAGGTGTCGGTCAGGGTGACCTTCTCGGGCTTCAGGTTCGGCACCGACGAGGCGACGACGTTGCGGATGGCCTGGACCTGGGCGGCCGCCAGCTGGCCGCCGGTCACGCCGACCACGATGGCGGCGGTCGGGGCGGCGGCTTCGGACTGGAACAGTTCGCGCTGCGGCAGGGCGATCATGACGCGGGCGGAGTTGATGCCGCGCATGCTCATGATGGTGCGGGACAGCTCGCCCTCGAGCGCACGCTTGGCGTTGAGGTTCTGCTGGAACTCGGTCTGGCCGAGCACCGACTGGTTGTCGAAGATCTCGTAGCCGACGCTGCCCGAGGTCACGAGGCCCTTGCCGGCCACCAGCATGCGGGCCTCGCCCACCTCGTCGCGGCTGACGAAGATGGTCGAGCCGTCGCCCTTGGAAGAATATTTGATGCCGGCGCCGTCCAGGGCGGTGGTGACCTCGGAGGCCTCGCGCAGGTCGAGGTTTGAATACAGCAGGGCGTCCGGGGCCTGGCCGATGCGGAGCATGACGGCGACCAGGACGGCCGCGACGCCGGCGGCGACGCCCAGCACCACGGTCAGCCGACCGATCCCGAATCTCTGCAATGCCGCCGTGAAGCCGCCCACGCGTCCCGCCCCGATTACTCACGGGTACCAATCGGGGCCCGCCAGGCAGAAAATGCCGGGCGCATGGTAAATGGGGGGTTAAGACTGTTGAACGATCAACGCTTCTTCCGCTTCTGCATGACGAAGCCGATGACCTTGGCGGCGGCTTCGAAATGTTCGCGGGGGATGGTCTCGTCGACATCGACGGCGGCGTAGAGGGCGCGGGCCAGGGGCACGTTCTCGACGATCGGCACATTGTGGTCGCGAGCGACCTCGCGGATGCGCATGGCCAGGGCGTCGACGCCCTTGGCGACGCAGATCGGCGCGGGATCGCCCTCGCCCGGTTCGTAGCGCAGGGCCACCGAATAGTGGGTCGGGTTGGTGATGATGACCGTGGCCTTGGGCACGTTCTGCATCATCCGCTGGCGGCTGCGCTGGGCCCGGACCTGCTTCAGCTTGGCCTTGACGTGGGGGTCGCCCTCGGACTGTTTGTAGTCTTCCTTGATCTCTTCCTTGGTCATCTTCATCCGCTCGGCGAAGCGGAATTTCTGCCAGATGAAGTCGGCGCCGGCGGTGAAGCCGAGCAGGATCAGGGTCGCCGTCACCAGGGCCAGGATCAGGTCGCGGGCGACCGGCAGGATCATGGCCGGCGGCATGGCGGCCATGTTTTCGAGATCGCGCAGGTGCGGCTTCAGCACCATCCAGCAGATGAAGCCGACGGCCAGCAGCTTGATGAAGGTCTTGATGAACTGCACCAGGCCGTCGGGGCCGAAGATGCGCTGAAAGCCCTTCATCGGGCTGACCTTGGACCAGTCGGGCTTCAGCTTGTCGGCGGAAAAGATCAGGCCGGACTGGGCGACGTTGCCGCCGACCCCGCCCAGGATGGTGGCCAGCATGACCACGCCGAGGAAGGGCGCGACGGCCCACAGCGCCATCGCCCCGATCTCGACACCCGCCCCCGCCTCCAGCCCGCCCATCATGGTGTGGGGCGCGGCGATGAAGGGCAGCAGCTGTTCGGCGATCGAGGTGGCGAACCAGCCTCCGGTCAACAGTATCGCGGCCGCGGCGCCGGCCAGCGACAGGGTCGAGGCGACGTCGGGCGACTTGGCGACGTCGCCCTTCTTTCGCGCGTCCTCGAGTTTTCGGGGTGTCGCCTCTTCTGTCTTCGACTCGGGATCGGCGCCTTCAGCCACCGGCGCCTCCCGCGAAGATCTGGGCCAGGGCGCGGTAGCGGTCGATGAAGACCGTCCCCACCACGCCGAGGCTGAGGGCGAAGACCGACAGGCCCAGGATGATGCTGAGCGGAGCGGCGGCGAAGAAGACCTGGAACGACGGCATGACGCGGCCGATCAGTCCCGAGGCGATGTTGAAGATCAGGGCGAAGACCAGCAGCGGCGCCGACAGCTGGACGCCCAGCATGAAGGCGTCGCCGAGAGTGCGGATGGCCAGTTCGGCGAAATCGCCGGTCACCAGCGGTCGCGCGGGGGCGATCAGCTCATACGAGCCGACCAGTCCGGCGATGAACAGGTGATGGGTGTTGGTGGCGAAGATCAGGGTGGTGCCGAGCAGCATCAGGAAGGCGGCGATGGTCGAACCCGGCTGGGCCTGCATGGGGTTGGCGGTCTGGGCGAAGGCCAGGGTGGTCTGCAGGGCGACGATCTCGCCCGCCGTGGCCAGGGCCGTGGTGAAACTGCGCAGCAGGGCCCCGATCATCAGGCCGACGATGACCTCGCGGATGATCCAGCCGGCCATGCCGCCGACGGTCGCCGGAAGGGCGGGCAACAGGCCCGCGATGACCGGCCACAAGGCCAGCGACACGACCAGGGCCAGCGACAGGCGGATGCGCGGCGGCACATAGCTTTCGCCGATGCCGGGCAGCATCATCAGCACCGCGCCGATCCGCGCGAAGATCAGCGCGCCCTGCCAGACCTGGTCCGATGTGGCGTAAGGCTCCACCGATCAGGCGATCACATGCCGGCGATGCGGGCGGCGATCTCGCGCATGAAGCCGCCCAGCAGGGCGCCCATCAGCGGCAGGAACAGAAGCAGCGACACGAAGATGGCGATGATCTTGGGCGCATAGATCAGGGTCTGTTCCTGGATCTGGGTCAGGGCCTGGACCAGGCCGATGACCACGCCCACCACCAGACCGACCAGCAGGACGGGCAGGCAAAGCTGGATCGTCAGCCACAGGGCGTCGCGCCCCACATCCAGAACTTCCGCGCCGTTCATCTGAAATCATACTCCCGGGATACCGGGCAGAAAATGCCGGGAGCGTGGTTAACGAGGGGTTAGGACGCCCTCCGTTCTCCCCTCCCCCTTGCGGGGAGGGTGGCTGTCGCCTCGCGACGACCACCCCTCCCCACAGGGGGGAGGGAGAGGTAAGAGGGTCGCATGACCGACAACCCGATCTCCCAGTCCGAAGCCGAAGCCGCCGTCCGCACCCTGATCAAATGGGCCGGGGACGATCCCGACCGCGAGGGACTGCTGGACACGCCGGCCCGTGTCGCCCGCAGCTACAAGGAGTTGTTCGCCGGCTATGAGGTCGAGCCGCGGCAGTATCTGGAGCGCACCTTCGAGGAGGTCGGCGGCTACAACCAGCTGGTGGTGCTGAAGGGCATCCGCTTCGTCAGCTTCTGCGAGCATCACATGCTGCCCGTCGTGGGCGTGGCCCACGTCGGCTACCTGCCGACCGACCGCGTGGTGGGAATTTCAAAGCTCGCGCGCGTCGTGCGCGGCTACGCCCGGCGGCTGCAGATCCAGGAGAAGATGACGTCCGAGATTGCCCTGGCCATCGAGGAGGTGCTGCGGCCCCAGGGCGTGGGCGTGGTCATCGAGGCGGAACACAGCTGCATGACCCTGCGCGGCGTCAACGCTCCGGGCGCCAGCCTGACCACCAGCCACCTGAGCGGCGTGGTGCGCGACGACCCGCGGACGCGCGAGGAGTTCCTGCGGCTGGTGCGCGGCTGAGAACGCTGGTCATCGGCGAAGCGATCGACCACTGTCCCTCGACATTGCTCGGGGGACGGCCATGGGACTTTTCGATTTTCTGACGGGGACGAAGGCGCCGCCGGCTGGCGTGAAGCGTCAGTCCGCGGCTGAGCTGCGAAAGGCCCTGATGGACATCAATCGCAAGACGGCGCCGTTCGTGGTCCGCGACGGCAAGAAGGAAGGCGTGGACATGGTCGCCGAATGGCGGATCGTCGACGCCAAATGGTACGAGATCTTCGCCAAGGCCGGCATCAAGAAGGTGTTCAAGGTGCTGATGAAGTTCGACGAGGCCGCCGGCGAGGTCCGGGCTGTCGACGAGCAATGGGAAGTCGAATGGCGCGCCGGCGTGCCGACCCTGACCGCCACCGGCTCGGCCTCGCGCGGCCAGAAGTGGGAAAAGAGCTTCGAGACCGTCTACGCCTTCCGTGAAGACGGTTCGTTCGGAAAGGTCTACGACTACGCCTTCGACACCAGCGAGATCAAAAACCCGCTCAAGGCCGCCGTTCTGGCCTCGGGCTGGGGCTGGCGGGGCGTGGCCTTCGGCAAGCTCTAGCGAAGGTCTGTCGCGGCCCGATCCTTGCGGAATTCGTCTCGAAAGAGAGTTTCGCCTTGGCCTGGACCGCAATTTCGACCCGGAATGAAACAACGCCCATCGTTCGGGGCGGGTGGCTGGACGCCCTGCGTTTCATTGTGGCCGCGCTGATCATCCTGCATCACTTCCAGGGCTCGGGCCCCGTCCCGCTGGCCGAGAGCCTGCATCCGGTGTTCGAGCGGGGCGGCTTCCTGCTGACCAACTTCTTCCTGATCGACAGCGGCTATGTGCTGATGCGCGTCTATGGCGCGTCCGTGGCCGGCGGCCGGATGTCGGCGGGAGCCTTCTTCGCCAAGCGGTTCCTGCGGGTCTGGCCCGCCCACATCCTGATGGGGCTGAGCCTGATCGCCATGGTGCTCGGCACCGCCGCCCTCGGCCTGGCGCCGCGCTCGCCGGAGTGGTTCGACTGGAGCCAGCTGCCCGCGCAAATGGGCCTGGTCCAGGCCTTCGGCGTGCCCGGCGGCTATGGCTGGAACGCGCCCAGCTGGTCGATCTCGGCGCTGATCGGCTGCTATCTGGCCTTCCCTTGGCTGCTCAAGGGGCTGTCCCGGCTGGGGCCGTGGAGCGTGCTGGCGCTGGGCGTCGGCGGCTATCTGCTGGCCAATCAGGTGACGTGGAGCCTGTTCGGCTATCCCGTCTATCAGATGCCGATGGGGCTCGGCTTCTTCCGGGCCCTGCCGTTGTTCTTCCTCGGCATGGCGCTGGCCTGGTTCGCGCAGAAGGTCTGGATCGCCCCGAGGCTGGCCGGATGGGCCGGGATCGCCGCCGCGCTCGCTCTGGCCGTCGCCCAGTCTTTCGACAAGAACGCCCTGATCTCCCTGGCCTGCATCTCGACCATCATCCTCGCCGCCGGCGCCATCCCGACCCCGCGCCCCTCGAAATGGATCGAGAAGGCGGCCCAGGTCTCGTTCTCGATGTTCATCACCAACGAGGTGGTGCGCATCGCCTGGTTCGGCGTGGCCAATGTCGCCATCGCCCGGCTCGCCCTGCCGGTTCCCGCCCAGTGGGCCCTGTGGGTCGCCGGCGTCACGGCGGCCTTCGTCTTCGCCTGGGCGTTCCACGTGATCATCGACACGCCGATCCAGAACCGCATCCGCGACTGGCTGAAAGGCCGGTCGCGGCGGCCGGCGGCCGGGCTGCAACCGGTCGTTTCGCTGGAAGGTTAGGCCGGACCGGATCCAGCCGGCGCAGCCGATATGCTAGACCCCCGCCATGAACACCCCGCCTGCAACTGATGAGCCGTCCGCGCTCGCCGAAGCCGCCGCAACCGGCGACGGCGCGGCGGCGGCGCGACTGGCTGTCCTGACCGGCATGGGTCTGGGCGTCCCGCCGGACTGGCGCAGGGCGATGGAGCTGCTGGGTCGGGCGGCCGACCTCGGGTTCGGACCCGCCCGGGATCAGCTCGCATTGCTGGCCGGGACGGCCGCGACGGAGCACGGGCTGGAAAGCGCCCGCCGCATCGACATCGCCGGCTGGCTCAACGCCCCGCGCCCGCGCGCGCTCTCGGACGGACCCGCCATCCTCGCCATCGACGGCTTCCTGCCGCCGGCGGTCTGCGACTGGATGATCCGGCGGGCCGAAGCCCTGGTCGAACCGGCGCTCGTATACGACCCCGATACGGGTTCAGGGCGGCGCGAAAGCGTGCGCACCAATACGGCGGCGCGGTTCGACCTGCAGCATATGGACGTGGTGCTGGCGCTGGTGCGCGAACGGATCGCGCGAGCCGCGGGTCTGCCGGTCCCGGGTCTGGAATGGACCCAGGTGCTGCACTACGAGGTCGGCCAGACCTTCGACTGGCATGTGGACTGGCTGGATCCGGCGACGCCGGGATACGCCGCAGATCTGGCGGCGCGGGGCCAGCGGATCGCGACCCTGCTGGTGTTTCTCAACGACGATTTCGAGGGCGGCGAGACGGCCTTCGAGGCGGAGAGCATCCGCCACCGGGGCCGCAAGGGCGACGCCCTGCTGTGGGCCAACACCCTGCCGGACGGCTCCGTCGACCGGCGCACGCGGCACGCCGGCCTGCCGCCGACGAAGGGCGAGAAATGGGTGATGTCGCAGTGGCTCAGAGGGCGGGCGCCGAAGGTCTGACCGCGATCAGATCGGCATCCGCATGATCTCCTGATAGGCCTGGATCACCTGGTCGCGCACGGCCATGACGGTTTCCAGGGACGCCTCGGCCGAGGATACGGCGGTGACCACGTCGATCAGACTGCCCTGCCCCTGCACCGCCGAGGCCATCTGGGTCTCCGCCGCGCGGGAGCTCTGGGTCATGTCGCCCATGACGCTGGTCAGCATGTCGGCGAAGCCGGACTGGCCGACGTTCGCGCCGCCCCCGACCGGCGAGGCGCCGTCCTGGATCGCCGCATAGGCCTTGGCCGCCATCAAGGGGTTCATCGCTCAGGCCCTATTTCTTCAGCAGGTCGAGGGTGCGGCTGTCCATCGAGCGCGCGGTCTCGATGACGTTCAGATTGGCTTCGTAGGCGCGCTGGGCCTCGCGCATGTCCATGGCCTCGACCAGGGTGTCGACATTGGGACGCAGCACATAGCCCTCGGCGTTGGCCGCCGGGTGGCCGGGATCGTACTCGGTGCGGAAGTCGCCCATGTCGGGGCGGACCTCGGCCAGGGTCACGCCCGTGGCGCCGTTGATCTCGCGCGCCTGGAAGACGGGGATCTGGCGGCGGTAGGGCTGGCCGCCGGCGACCTGGGCCGTCGACTGGGCGTTGGCGATGTTCTCGGCGATGACGCGCATGCGCGACTGCTGCGCCTTCAGGGCGCTGGCCGCGACGGCCATGGCGCTGTTGCGCGGGGGAATGGGGTCAGGCATCGGTCAGCTCCTCATCGGCCGGGCGCGCGGGCGGCCATGCGCAGCATCTGCATGGACTTCTGGTAGAATCCGATCGCGGCATCGTAGGCCATGCGGCTCTCGGCCATCTTGAGCATCTGCTCCTCGACCACGACCGAATTGCCGTCGAGCGTCGTCTCGGAATCAGGCGCGGACTGCGTGTCGAATCGGGCGGTCTGGCCGGCCGGGGCGATGTGCATGGCGCTGGTGCGGGTCATGCGGACCCCGCCCCCGCCCTCGGCCAGGGCCCTGGCGAAATCGGCGGGCTGGTTCAGGTCGCGGCCGACATAGCCGGGGGTGTCGGCGTTGGCGACGTTCTGGGCGATGACGCGCTGGCGCTCGTCCAGCCAGGACAGGCGGCCCTTGATCTGGCTGAGCAGCGGCAGGTCGGTGAAGCCCACGGATGGCGCCCCCAATGTCGGCGGACCGGGCGTATCGCCCCTCTGAGATGGGCAGAAACTGCCGCCTGCATGGTTAACAGGGCGTTATCTCAACACGGCGTTAACCATGATCGCCGAAGGCTGGCGCATGGATTTCCTTGACCTGCTCCGGGCCATGTTCGCGCTCGCCATCACCCTGGGCATCATCGGCCTGGCCGCATGGGGCGCGCGCCGCTATGCGCCGTCGCTGCTGGCCCGCCTCAGCGCCGAGCGCGGCGAGCGGCGGATGAAGGTGGTCGAGACCCTGATGCTGGATCCCGCCCGCCGACTGGTGCTGGTGCGAATCGACGACGAGGAACGCCTGCTGATCCTGGGCGAAGGGCGCGAGCTGATCGAGCCGCGCGGCCCGGGAGCGGCCCGGTGAGCCTCAAGGGCGTCTTCGTCCTGCCGAGCCGCGCCGAGCTGAAGCGGGCGGCGCTGCTGTCGTTGATCACCACCCTCGCCTGCCTGCTGTGGCCCCTGGCGGCCCTGGCCCAGGATATCGCGGCCGCCGGCGGACCCGGGGCGGCGATCAATGTCGACCTCGGCACCGGCGCGGGCCTGACCGAGCGGGTCGTGCAGCTGGTCGGGCTGATGACCGTCCTGTCGCTGGCCCCGTCGATCGTGATCATGACCACCAGCTTCGTGCGCATCGTCGTGGTGCTGTCGCTGCTGCGCACCGCCCTGGGCATGCAGCAGTCTCCGCCCAACGCCGTTCTCGTGTCCCTGGCCCTGTTTCTGAGCGCCATCGTCATGGCTCCGACGTGGCAGGACGCCTATGATTCGGGCATCCGACCCCTGCTGGATCAGCAGATGGAGCTGCCCCAGGCCTTCGATGCGGCGTCGGAACCTGTGAAGACTTTCATGCTCGCCCAGGTCGACCAGGACGACCTGGCGCTGTTCGTCCGGCTGTCACAGCTGGAGGCCCCGACGGCGGCGGCCGACCTGCCCCTCCGGGTGGTCACTCCGGCCTTCATGATCAGTGAGTTGAAACGGGCCTTCGAAATCGGATTTCTCCTTTTCGTTCCGTTCCTTGTGATCGATCTGGTGGTCGCCAGCGTGCTCATGTCCATGGGTATGATGATGCTGCCTCCGGTGGTGATTTCCCTGCCCTTCAAGCTGATCTTTTTCGTGCTCGTGGACGGCTGGAGACTGGTCGCCGGAAGCCTGGTCGAGAGCTTCCAGAGAGCGTCCGGTACCGGATAAATCCCCACCCCGTGGGGGTTACAGCGGCGAAGTCGCTTGCCAAGGGAATAAAAAGCGGCGTCAATCCGTCCGTCATCGCCCCTGAATCGGGGCGAGCTTTCATCGGGAAACGACCCACATGACCACCCAAGCAGAACTCATCGCCTCCGTCGCCAAGGACGCCGGCGTCAGCCAGGCCGACGCCGGCCGGATGCTCGACGCCCTCGTCAAGAACATCCACAAGTCGCTGACCGGCGGCGGCGACGTTCGCATCTCCAACCTCGGCGTGTTCGACACCGCCGCCCGCGCCGCCCGTGAAGGCCGCAACCCGGCCACCGGCGCGACCATCAAGATCGCCGCCTCCAAGGCCGTGCGCTTCCGCGTGTCGAAGCCGCTCAAGGATGCGGTGAACAAGTAAGACCCTGAGGGTCTATGCGGCCGGCCTCTGAGGGGCCGCCGCGACAGCTTGAGGACGGGCGGGGGCCGCGGCGCGGTTCTCGCCCGTTTTCGTTCTGAGGTCGCTCTTCATGGCCGTGACCCAGCCGGTGAAGGTGTCGGCCGAGGCCGTCAGGGCGGCGAAATCTCCGGGCGTGGCGCCGTCGTCGTCCAGGGCGATGGACAGGGCCGACTTCGCCCGGGCCCCGGCCACGAACGGCCGATAGTTGCGCGACAGCCGGTTCAGGGCGGCGCCGTCCTGTCCCAGCGAATAGCCGATCCCCGCGCGAATCAGGCGCGCCTCTTCCTCGGCCGTCAGCGGCGCCGGATCGGCGTACCGTTGCCCCAGACGGGCGTCATACAGGGCCGCGGCCTGGATCCAGTTCTGCTGCTTCCAGAAGATCTCGGCGCGAACGTCGCGCGCCTCGGGCGAGGCGTCTCCACCCAGCACTTCCAGGGCGTGATCGTAACGGCCCAGCTGGGTCAGGGCCCGGGCCTCGAGCGCGCGGCGTTCGGCGTTCAGGGCGCTGGGCAGGATGGTGGTGCGCGACCCCCAGATGGCCTGGAGCGCCGGCTCGGGCTGGCGGTCCATCAGATAGACGGTGGCGAGATCGGTCGCGACCTGGGCCTTGGCGACGCCCTCGAGCCGGTTCTCGACCTGGTATTTCAGCAGTTCGGCGGCCTGATCCAGCAGGTCGACATCGACCAGCCGGCGCGCCAGACGCCGCACCATCTCGTCGCCGTCCGCGCCGATCGGGGTCAGCTCGCGGAAATCGTAGAACAGGCCCAGGGCCTGTACGGGCTGCAGGCCGTCGGCCCCGCCCTGCAGGAAAAGCATGCGGAAGGCCGAACCCAGATCGGTCTGGATCTCGGCGGCGCCTTCGAGACGGTTCAGGCCGGGCCCGGCGCCCTTCAAGGCCGTCAGAGCCTCGCGATAGAGGCCTTGCGACAGATAGAGCTGTCCCAGTTGCCGGATCACGGCCAGTTCGGTGGCGTCGCCCCGCCAGCGCCAGCGCAGACCTTCCAGTTCCGTCGCGGCCGCGTCGGGCTTCATCTTGCCCTTGGCCAACGACAGGCGCACCACCCCCAGCTTGGCCGGCACCGCGACCGCATCCAGGGGCGCCCGGCTGACGGCGGTATAGACGGCGAGCGCCCGATCCGACTGGCCGTCCAGTTCGAGCAGCTTGGCCTGCACAAGGTGTGCGGTCAGCTGGTCGGCGGCGGGCGCCTCCTGGCTGAAGCTGTAGGCCAGCAGGGCGCGGGCGGCGGGCAGGTCGCCGGTCTCCAGCGCCGCCAGCGCATGGGCCGCGCCGAACCGGGCGCGCCATGCGGCGGGAAAGGCGTCGGCGGCCACCGCTCCGGTGGCGAAGGCCTGCCGGGCGGCGGCCCAGTCGCCCTGGCTGGAGGCGATATAGCCCCGCCACATCGCGGAGGCCGGGTCGCCGGCCACGGCGGAGGCGGCGAAGTCGCCTTCCGCCTCCTCCATCCGGCCGATCGAGACGCGGGCCGCGCCGCGCAGGCCGCGCAGTTCGGGCTCGCCGACCATGTTGGGGGCCTTGGCGACGATGTTGTTCAGCACGCCCACGGCCTCGTAGCCGAGGCCGGACGCGACGAGGAACCGGGCCAGGGCGAAACGCGCCTCGGCCGGCGCGCGCGGATCGTCGCCCGCCTCCGCCGCTTCCCGGGCGGCGGCGTCCTGGAGCTGGCGGTAGCGGGCCGAAAAGCCGGCATGGCCCGCGTCCGCCCATTCGGCCAGAATCAGGGCCGGGAACTTCGCCTTCCGCGGCGCCCCGTTCTCGTCGGCGGCGGCGCCCAGCGCGGCCGAAGGCGGCGACAGGATCAGGCCGGCGGGGCGGCTGAAGGTGACCAGATCGCCGTCGGCGTGGATGCCGAGGTCGGCGGACGAGGTCTCGACGGCCAGTCCCTGGGCCGTAGGCAACAGGGCCAGGTCCACGGTGCGGCGGCGATCGGCGAAACCCTTGCCGGGCGCCAGGGCCGTGACGGCGGCGAACCGGTCCCCGGCCAGCGGATCGGTCAGCCAGACGGCCCTGGTGGCGCCCGCCATATGGGCGACCAGAACGGGCTCGCCGCTGTCGTCACGATCGACGACCACGCCCTCGACGGCGACGGGCTGGCCGCCGATGACGACGGTCCATGCCGAGCCCTGGGCGACGGCGGAGACCGCCAGTCCGGCCGGGGCGGCGATGCGGACGGCGACATGGTCGGGCCCGGCCGTCCAGTGCGCGTCGGAGACGGGACCCAGCTGCCGCGCGCCGGACATGTCGAGCCTGGCGGGCGTGTCGAACACCACCCAGACCGCCTCGCCGCGCCGGAAGACCGCGGCGCCGACGGGCCTGTCCCACTGAAAGGTCAGCGAGACCTTGGCGGGGGTGGCCCGGCTGACCACCGCCACGGTCTGCGACGCGACGGCCGCCGGAGCCGGCGCATCGGGCGCCGAGGCGAACAGGTTCAGATAGACCGCGCCGTCGGCCGAGCCGCTGCGGACGTCGGCCCCCTCGGCCAGGGTCAGGACCAGTTCGGTGGCGCCCTGGACGGCGCGCGTCTCGACCTTCTCCACCCCCTTGGGCGGATCGACCTTCAGCCGCGAGACGTCCGGCGCGGCGGTGGAGCCGATGCGGACGATGACATCGCGGCCCTCGCGCCGGACCCGCGACCGCGCGCCGATGACGCCGGCGAATTCGATGCGGGTGAAGGCGGCGTTGGCGCCGATGCGGATGGAGATGGGATCGACTGCGGCGCCGACCTCCTGGGCCAGCGGCGCCATGGGCGCGAACGCGACCGCCCCCGCCGCGGCGGCGGCCACGGTGGATCTGAGAACGCGCTTGCTGACGGGGACCCCGGACATACGCGCGCACCCTCGCGCGACCGGCCTTACAACGCGGTTAACGGTTGGTGACCGCGACAATGCGGCCCGTTGCGCAGCAGGACCCGCAGGCCGACATGCGTAGCGGCTTCCCGTCAGGACCCCTATTGTGACCCAACCCGAGTTCCCGCACCTGAACACCCTCTCCACCGGCCTGCGCTGCCGATGTCCGCGTTGCGGCGAGGGTCCGCTGCTGACCGGGTTCCTGACCATTCGCGAGGCCTGCCCCGCCTGCGGTCTGGACTACAGCTTCGCCGAACCGGCGGACGGCCCGGCCTTCTTCGGGATGAGCCTGGTCGGCATCGTCGGCATGGCCCTGTTCATGTGGTTCGAGTTCGGCGCCCATCCGCCGATCTGGGTGCATCTGGCCGTCACCATGCCGCTGCTCGTGCTGGGTTGCCTCGGCGTATTGCGTCCGCTCAAGGGCTGGCTGGTCTCCGAACAATACGTCCACAAGGCCGCGCCGCCCGAGTTCGAGAGCGTCGGCGGGCATGGTGAAGGATCGAAGTGGCGCTAGGCGCTGTTTGACTTCCCCGGCGACCACGCGCCCCTTGAGCCCGCCTCAAGGAGGGGCGCGTGATGATGATCGAGCGGATACTGTCGTGGCTGCTCGTTCTCGTGCCGGCCGTCATCCTTGTAATGAGCGTCCGCATGATCCTGACGCGCAAGAGAAAATAGACGCGCGTCGGGCGGTCGGTCCCTAGAGCGTCCGCGGCTCGAGGTTGGCGAAGACCGCATGGGTGGCGCCCGCGGCCTGGGCCGCCAACGCCCGCTCCGGCCGAAGATTGACCAGCAGGAGCTGGCTGCAGATCTGCCGCGCCGCAGCCGTCAGGTCGGCGGCGCTGAGCCAGTCGCGCGCGCCCTCGTGCGCCACCCCGGCGAAGTCGATGGCCAGGCACTGGGCCTTGACGCCCCTGAGACGCCGCACGGTGTCGACGTCCGGCGCGATGTGAAGCACGACGCCGCGCGTCTGGGTCTGAAAATGGGCCAGGGCCTCATCGATGACGTCGACAGGCGTATGTTCGAGGCCGCCGAAGACCTCGATCAGCAGGCTGCCGGGCTCTGAACTGTGCTGAACCGCCGCGCACTGCAATGCATAGGGGCCGCGCGCCGCCGTCAGCGTCCGCCAGAACGCCGGCACGATGCCGCAATCGCCCGGTCCCAGCCGCAACAGCCGCATGCCGTGCTCGATGGTCAGGATGTCGATCTGTCTGAGGTCGTCCAGCTCGAGGGTTTTCCGTTCGAAGATCGAGCGTTCGTCACAGCGCCGGATCGTGCGCTTCAGGCGCTGGCTGATCGGCGCCGAGGACGCCAGGTCGAACACAGGCTGCGAGGCCAGGGTGACCGTCAGCTCGGAACGCGACCGGGTCGCTGTTGAGAAGGTGATGCTTTCGTACGGCGCGCCGAAGGCCCGCCGCTGCGGAACCGGTCCCGCCTCCGCCTCCTCGCGCAAACGCCCGTAGCCACCCTCGCCTCGTCCCGCATGCATGTTCCGCCAGCCCCGACTTCCACCTCTTCCGTCACGCTTCAATGAACGTTGATAGATTAACCCAGGCCTTACCGGATTGGTTAAATGCCATGGTTAACGCAGTAATGATATTCAAAAATGCCCTCAACCTTCGCTATTCGAATTTGGAGCGGCAGTCAGTCTCCTTCTCATTGTAATGACATGGAGGAGATTTTTTCGTGGACCTTCTTAGTATAAAGCATTTTATTGAATGAACATCTTTTCCTTACTTTCCCGTCTCGCCAATAGAGATCGCTATTACGTCAATGAATCTACACGATGAGATGTTTGCTATATCGATTTCTTCACCACGCCTGAGAAATGATGGCGGGTGTCACCCTGAAAGATAGAACGATATACTTATCTCTATCGGAACGTGCGCGATCGCGGCCGCCGGACGCCGCCGGTCGGGTGGTCCGGTAAACGGAGAAACCATCCTGGGCCGACCGGAAACCTGTGGACGGACGACGCCGATCCGGGCGGTGTCTGATGGAGGAGGAAGGCGGGCGGCGGCGGCGGCCGTTCACGCGCCGTCAGGGTCGCCCGGCGGCGAAGGCGCGATCGGGGGAGTCGATGACCACCTGAGTCAGGTTCACCGGGTCTGTCTGCAAGCGCGGCGTCGGGCTGACAAGGCTGCCACGCTCTCTGACGCTCAACGTCGGAACAGGCCGAAACGCCCCCGTCCCAAACGCGCGCCGGACACGGCCTGGCCAATGCGCCGGATGATGTCGCGCCCCTTGCCAATGCGCCCGGCGAACAGGACGAAGCCGTGGATCGTCCCCTTGATCCGCCATTCCCGGGCGTCGACCCCGGCGCGCTTCAGCGCCTTCACATAGGCCGCGCCCTCGTCGCACAGGGGGTCGAGGCCCGCGGTGATCACCACGGTGCGCGGCTGGCGCGACAGCACCTCGGCCGACGCCAGCAAGGGCGAGGCCGGAGCGGTCTCGCGGTCCTCGCCCGGCGAGAAATACTCGCTCTCGGCGCGCAGGATGTCGAACTCGCGCAGGAACCATGCGCCGTCGCCCAGCGTCTTGCGCGAGGCGAAGTCGGCGTGGGCGCTGGCGCTCATCACCGGATAGACGAGGATCTGCAGCGCCACCGGGATCGAGGTCTGCTGGCAGGTCGCGGCCGCCAGATGGCCGCCCGCGCTGTCTCCGGTCACCACGATGCGCGTCGGATCGCCGCCCAGCGCCCGGGCGTTGGCCGCGGCCCAGGCCAGGGCCGCCAGACAGTCGTCCAGCGCCACCGGATGCCTGTGCTCGGGCGCCCGGCGATAGTCGACATCCACCACGACACAGTCGCCCGCCGCGCAATAGGCCCGGCAGAGTCGCGCATAGCCGTCCGGATCGCCCAGCACCCAGCCGCCGCCGTGGATGTGCACCACCAGAGGCCGCTGCCGGCCCATGTCGCTCCCGAGGGGCCGGTAAACCCTCACCGGAACGGGTCCATGGGGGCCAGGCGCGACACGATCCTCGATCCGGCCGACCGCAGCCGGGGCCGGGCCGTACAGGTCGGCGGCGATGTTCAGGCCCTGGCGCCGCTCATCGACCGTGGGTTCGGCCGGGGCGCCGGCGAAATCCGTGGCCATGGCCGCCAGAAGCGCCGCCGTATCCGGCTCGACCCAGGGCCCCCGAGCGCGGTTCATCTCAGAATTTGAACCCGGCGGTGAGGCGCACCGTGCGCGGGGCGCCGAAATAGGCCAGCTCGTAGCCGAGCGAGTCCGACAGGTCGAAGCCCTGCTCGACATGCCGTTCGTCCGTCAGGTTCTGGCCGCCCAGCTGGAGGAACAGGCGGTCGTCCCGGTCGCTCCAGCGCACGAAGGCGTCGACCAGCGTATAGCCGTCCTGGGCCAGAACCTCGCTGGACGAGACGGTCGGATAGACCTTCGACCGGTACGACGCGTCCGCCCCCAGGGTCAGGGAGCCGTTGACGCCCAGGTCGGCGACATAGACGCCGCCCAGCCGCGCCGACCACTCCGGCGCATTGACCAGATGGCGCTGGTCGCTGATGTCCACGCCGCCGGGGCCGATGTATTCGTCGTACCGGGCGTCGAGATAGCCGACCGTGGCGTTCAGCGTCAGGGCCCGGACCGGCCGCGCCGTCAGCTCGAGCTCGGCCCCCCGGATGGTGGCGGCGCCGGCGTTGGTGAACACGGCGATGAAGCCCCCGCCCCCGTCGGCCGAGAAGCTGGACAGCTGCAGGTCGGTGTAGTCGTTCCAGAAGACGGCCATGTTGGCTGTCAGACGCCGGTCCATCAGCGTCGACTTCAGCCCGGCCTCATAGGCCCACAGGGTCTCGGGATCATAGGGCGCGGCGCCGGAGGCGTCGTTGGCGCGACCGTCGAAGCCGCCCGACTTGAAGCCCCGGCTGACGCTGACATAGGCCATCACATCGTCCGAGACCGTGTAGTCCAGCCCCAGCTTCGGCGACCAGGAATCCCAGCTTTCCGAGGTGTCGATATCCGTCACCAGCAGGCCGGGATCGTCGCGCTCCGGCGGCGCGGTCACCGGGCCGTAGAAGGTCTGGGTCCGACGGAAATCCTTGTCCTCATAGGTGTACCGCAGGCCCGCCGTCAGGCTGAGCCGTTCGGTCAGATCATAGGTCGCCTGGCCATAGGCCGCCCAGGAGCGGTTGTGCTGGTCATTGATCGATCCGGTGACGAGGCTGATGACCGGGCCCAGCAGGCCGGAATAGGTCAGGTCGGTCTCGTCGAAATAAAAGACGCCGGCGACGGCGTTCAGCCGCTCGCCGGCGTAGGTCAGCTGGAACTCCTGACTGAACTGGTGCTGGTTCTCGTCCACATAGACGCCGAACACGGCCAGCGGCGTCGCGTCCAGGTCCAGGTGGCTGGCGTAGTCCATGGAGCGCCAGGCGGTCACCGACTTGAACGACCACAGGTCCGACACGGCCCAGTCGGCCGTCAGCGCGGCGCCGAAGGTGTCGAGCGTGTTCAGGTCGTTGAAGTCGGCGTCGACCTTGAACGGATCGGCCATCGTATCCGGATAGAGGCCCAGCACATCCGTCGCCCGCGCCGGGGTGCGCGAGGTATCGGGCCGGTCCCGCGAGGCGTCGATATTCAGCCGGAACGACAGATCGTCGGACGGGCGATACTCCGCCGAGACGCGACCCGCGATCTGGTCCTTGTCGCCGTCGTCCTCGCCCGTGAAGGCGTTGTCGGAATAGCCGTCGCGACGGGATACCGACACCGCCGCCTTGCCCAGCAAGGTGGCGTCCTCGTTCAGGGCGCCGCCGGCGCTGATCCGCGTCTCGAACAGCCCGTAGTCGCCGACCGACGCCTCGACCCGGCCGCCCCGGTCGGCGCTCAGCGGGGTCGAGACGAATTTCACCGCGCCGCCGATGGTGTTGCGGCCGTACAGGGTGCCCTGGGGGCCGCGCAGCACCTCGATCCGGTCCACGTCATAGACCGACAGGAAGGCGCCCTGGGCCCGGCCCAGATAGACGTCATCGACATAGACGCCGACGCCCGGATCGGCGAAGGCCAGGCTGTCCACCTGCCCGACGCCCCGCAGATAGACCACGGCGTTGGCGGCGTCGCCTTCGTGCAGGGTCAGGTTGGGAACCGTACCTTGCAGCGCGCCGATGTCGGACGCCTGCAGGTTCTCCAGCGCCTCCGACGACAGGGCGGTGACGGCCACCGGCACGTCCTGCAGCCGCTCCTCGCGCCGGCGGGCGGTGACCACCACCTCGTCCAGGGTCGAGGCCTGCTGAGCAGCTGGCAGGGCCTCCTGCGCGACGGCCGGCAGGGCGGCCGGCACGATGGCGGACACGCCGGCGAGCATGAGGGCGCGGCGCGCGCCGCGAGCGGTCTGGATCTTCATGGTCGTCCTCCCCCGGTCGCCGCTGACGGGCGATCTCGATGAGGGGCATCGCATCATGGCGCCGGCCGGCGGACTAGCGAAGAGTTGCGCGCGAAACTGCCCGCAAAAGCTGCGGACAATCGGGCTTCAGCCGAGCGCCGTCCTGATGATGTCGCGGGTCCGCCGCAGGTGGCCGACCATCAGGGCTTCCAGCTTGGGCGTCGGCCGGACCAGGGCCGTCCGGCCGTCGTCGCCTGTCCGCTCCTTGACGAGGAAGCCGTCATCCACGGCGCGCTTGATGCGCTCCTCGCGGGTGCGGTTGGAGCCGCTCTTCATCTGCTGGCAGGCCTGGCTCATGGTCATCGGCCGACCGTTCCAGTTGGCGATCATGCAGCCCACCAGCAGGTACCAGAACTCCTGGGTGAAATAGCCGGGCCGCTTCTCGAAGGTCTCGTCCCAGTCCCGGGCATAGGCCTCCAGCGCCTGCGCCCAGACGATGAGTTCATCAGTGTCGCGCGACTCCATGACCCATAGTCCCGAAACGGCCGATAATATCCAGCCCTGCGGGAGAGCAGGCGACAATGACTGCCGGGTCGGGCCTGCCCTGGCTTGTCTGGCTCTGAGCCGGCGCCAGCGCCGGGTGGTTTCGACAGAGGTGTCGGGACCAGTCAAGGCCGGCTCAGTGAGATTCGATGGCCATTGATTTCGCAGGCGATCCCGACCTCGCGCGGTTGGTGGAAGCTGCAGCGCTTCTGGCGGGATGTTGACCAGTTCCGCAGCGATTGCTCGTCCGGGTGAACCGAGCTGTCGATCGGCGCTATCGCCGCGTCATCCTCACGGCGCCGATTTGTCCGCCCACAAACGGCATGAGCCGCACCCTCATTCTCGCCGTCCCTCCCAGGCCGTCCGTCGTGCGTTCCGAGAGATTGAACGTCATGGTCGCTCCACCCGCCCTGGACGACGAGACAACGACCAGCCCGCCATTCTCTATCCGGCACTCGCCCGGCCGAGCCCGAATGACGCAGGAGAGCCGGTTGCCGCCTTCGGACGCGATCGTCAGCGGCCAATCCGAGGGTGCCCCGTCCCGCGATTCAACGGAGATGTCGACGCCATTGCGGTTCACGGGGGTGATGACCAGCGACCAGTCGCCAACCACGTCGCTGGCGGCCAGGGGGCGGGAGGTCTGACCAGCCGCTTCACCCCCCAGGCCTCCGAGCAGCATCACCAGTAAAGCGACTCTCTTCGACAGTATCATCTCGTTCCGCGCCTTATGCGATCTACCAAAACTTCGGATTTTACCGCAAAAAAGCGGGCATCAACGCCCGCCAAGGTTGGCATTGGCTGATGCGGACCCCGTCATCACAGCGACCGACGTCGCTGATCACTCTCTTCCGAGACGAGACGGGGTCCAGCGAGTCAGTTCACCACTCAACAGTTACTTCAACCGCCGAGAACGTCAACTTCAGGCTCGGCTTGTCCGCTTCTTCGATCGTGATGTCCGGAATCCAGTCCGCGCCAGCAACTTCTTGAATTTCGGCGGCCGTCAGCTCAACTCCCAAAGTCTTGGTGATCGGCTCATGAGACGAATTTTGCATCGTAAACTCCTCTTGTAGTTCGAACAACTCGAACATCTAAAGTTGTTCACGAATACACATCTCATGCAACCTTAAATTTTATCGCAAATGCAATTTCTATGCTGCTTCCGTCCAGGTACGGTCATTTCGTATAGTGGCGCCCTTTTCGGCTTCGGTCCTGTATCGATGATTGAAGGCCTCGACCGCACTGGACCTCGCGAAGGCCGCGTAGTCCGGAAAATCAAGGCCCGGGGCGTACCCGGCCTTCTCCGCGAGAAGGCGACAGACCAGCGAGGTCAGACCGACCGATGGAACGCGCTCCTCCAGAAACAACCACGCGCCCGCGGGATTGAGGTCCAGAAAGACGATGTCGCCGTCCGCGGTCAGCGCGAAATCGGCGCTGGCCATGTCGATGTTCAGCGAGGTCATCATCCGAAGAACCCGCGCCTTTTGTTCGGCCGACAGGCTGTACGGTTCGATTGAAGCCATTTTCGGATTGGCCATCGCAAATCGGCAATCGAAATCAGGCACGCCGACCTGGGCGATGTCGTAGGCGTAGACGTCGGAGCCCACCACCACGACGCGCAGATCCGAGACCTTGTCGACGGCGACCTGATAGATGGCGGGCGTGTTCGACAACGCGCCATCCGGGCTGTCCAGGATGCGCGCAGCGTCCACCTTGCTGGCCAGAGCGTAGGTTCGGCTGAGGTCGCTGTACGCCCACGAGTAGACACCGAAGGGCTTGACCACCAGGGACCGGTGAGCGCGCGCGAACTCGCGGATCCGGTCGGGATCGGCCGACATCAGGGTCGGCGGCACAGCCAGGCCGCTCTGTTTCGCGTGCACGAGTTGAAGAAACTTGTGTTCAGCGGCGCGGGCGCTGGAAGGGTCATTGATCCAGGAGATGTTCGGATCGGCGCCCAGCGTCGCGACCACATTCTCCTGCATCATGTTGCTTTCGCTTGTCCGGAAGACCCCGTTCTCGTCGTCCGCGTCCGACGCGGCGGAACGGACCTTGTAATGCCGGCGGTACCAGGCGGCGCGCAGGTTGGCATTGCATGTCCCGCCCCGCGTTGAAGGCAGGTCGTCGATCAGGAGGCTCGCGCCCCCATGGTTGTGAAGCCCATACAGCGTGTCCATGACATGGCAGGGAACGCCGGCCTGGGCCAACGCCCACCGAACAACTTCTGAATGCAAGTCGGTCGCGGAACTTATGATTGCAACTTCCATGGGACCCCACATGCTGCACCCCTGAAAGCTAAGGGCTGAAAGGGGCGAGAGTCAATCGCCGCCATATTTTCGCCCGGTCGGCCCGCAAGGTATCGTTGTGCGCCGGGTTGATGTAGCCCGCGACGGCTCTCGTGCAGGCTGTTTCGGGGAGGCCTGTTCTCCGCAATGAAGAGTTGTGGACAGAGGCGCGTCTCGGGTAGAGTTTCGCTGGCGTCCCGGGGTGGAGGGCGCCAGCAGTGGTGGAGACGCGCGCGTGATGCAGGCTGCGCTGAAGGTGCGAGGCGCGGCCTCTGTCGGACACGTGTTGACGTGCCCGCAGCTCGCCAGCCGCCGACCATCCCGTCCGGTCGCGGCAGGCCCGCACACGCCGACGAGCGCCTCCGCTACCCGGCGGGGTTTTGAGAGTCAGTCATGAGCAGCGGCCTGTTTCGCCCCGAAGCGTCTTCCGGGCGGCGTAACCGACTGGCAGGCGATGTCGTGATCGCGGTTCCGGTGTCCTGGCAGATCATCGGCTATCTGTTGCTGGCGAGCCTCGTCACAGCCGTGATCTTCATGTCCTTGGCGAGCTATGCCCGAGTTGAGGTCGTGACCGGGGTCTTGGCGCCTGACGCCGGCATCGCGACGATTGTTCCTACACGGGACGGGGTGATCACCTCTCTGGACGTTCGCGACGGTCAGGAGGTCATGGCCGGGACGCGGCTGGCGGCGATACGATCGGAAGAAGACGCCGCCATCCTGCCGACGACCGGAGAACGCGTCGAGGCGGCGATCGAGCAACAGGATGCGAGCCTGATCGCACAGATCGAGGCTTACGCCGCATCGGCATCCGCCGAGCAGCAAGGGCTCGCGGCCCAGCGCACCGGCCTGGAGGGGGAAATCGCGCAGCTGGCCTCGCAGATCGCCATCCAGAACGAGCTGATAGCGACGGCCGAGGCCGATCTCAACCGCGTTCGCGCGGTCCATGAGAAGGGGTTCATAAGCGGCCGGGATCTCCAGAGCCGCGAGGACCTTCTGTTGACACGCCGACAGCAGCTCGCCCAGTTGACTCAGGCGCTGGCGTCGCGACGGTCAGCCCTGGCCGAGACCCGGCGCGCAAGCGAACAGTCGAGAGCCCAGGCGAACGTCCAGCTCGCCAATCTGTCGGCGGCGCGCGCCGAAGTGGCGCAATCGGCGGCGAGCGCGAGTGGAGCGCGGTCGTATGTGCTGCGGGCCCCCGTCGGCGGCCGCGTGACCGCGCTGGTCGCACGGGCCGGACAGGTCGCCAGCCCTTCCAGACCCCTCATGAGCATCGTTCCGCGCGGTTCGGTTCTCCGGGCCGATCTGTCGGTCGGCAGCGCCGCCATCGGGTTCATCAAACCCGGGCAGGACGTCCGTCTGGCGATCGACGCCTTCCCCTATCAGCGCTACAGCACCGTGCCTGGAAAAGTTCTCACCGTCGCCTCCAGCGCCGTGAGCCAGCCCGGGCCCGACGGCGCCCCCGTTATGGTCTATCCGGTAACGGTCGAGCTCAAGCAAGCCGATGTGTCCGCTTACGGGAGGAGAGAGCCCTTGATCCCCGGCATGACGCTCACGGCGCGCATCGTGACCGACAAACAGTCCCTCCTGCAGTGGCTCTTCGAACCGCTGTTCGCCATTCGTCGTCGGTAGAGGGGGCCATGCTTGATCTGGGACTCGTGACGCGATCTCGGGTGCGCGTCGTCCGGCAAACCGAAGTGGCCGAGTGCGGCCTTGCTTCGCTGACGATGGTTGCGAACTACCATGGTCTGGACGTCGATCTTGGAACGCTGCGGCGGCGATTTCCGCCCAGCCTGCGGGGCGCATCCCTGCAAACCCTCATCGGCCTGGCCGACAAGATCGGTCTCACGCCCCGGGCGGTCAAGGCGCCCCTGGAAGGCCTGGGCCAACTCCACCTGCCCGCGATCCTGCACTGGGACATGAACCACTATGTGGTTCTGGAGAGCGTGCGAGGGGGCAAGGCCCTCATCCATGATCCGGCCGGCCATTCGCGTCGCCTGCCCATGGCGGAGGTGTCGGAGCATTTCACCGGCGTGGCGCTTGAACTCCGGCCAGGCAACACCTTCAAGACCGGGAGGATGCGTGAGCGGCTAAGGTTGCCGCAGCTGTGGCAGAACATGTCAGGCCTGAAGCGCGCCCTGGTCCAGGTGCTCGTGTTGAGCCTCATACTGCAGGCGTTCGCGCTCGCCTCGCCCTACTATATGCAGATCGCGATCGACACCGCGCTACCGGCCCTTGACGGTGACCTGTTGACCGTCCTGGCGCTCGGTTTCGGACTCTTCGCGATCGTCAACGCCGTCGTGGCGCTACTCAGATCGTTCGTCCTGCTGGTGGCGGGAACGACACTGGGCTTCAGCCTGTCCTCGAACATCGCGCGCCGGCTGTTCCGATTACCGATCGACTGGTTCGAGAAGCGGCACACCGGCGACATACTGACCCGTTTTCAGTCGGTCACGCCGATCCAGAACATGCTCACGCAAGGGGCGGTCGCAGCGATCATTGATGGCGTGATGGCGATACTTACGCTTGCGCTCATGCTGTACTACAGCCTGCTTTTGGCCAGCGTGGCGCTTGTCGCGTTCGGCCTCTATGCACTGGTGCGCTGGTTGTCGTTCTCGTTTGAACGTCAGGCCAACGAAGCGTCGATCATCACCAGCGGCAAAGAGCAGACCGTGCTGATGGAAACGCTCCGCGGCATCACGACACTACGTCTGTTCGGCCGCGAAACCCTGCGTCATGCGCTATGGCAGACCCGTCTGGTGGACACCGTCAACGCCGGCGTGCGCGTTGAAAGAATAAAGATATGGCAGGCCACCGCGAACACCATAATATTCAGCGTAGAGAATATTATTATGGTGTGGATCGCCGTCGGTCTTGTACTAAACGGATCGAGCTTCAGCGTCGGCATGATATTTGCTTACTCAGTATACAAGAATCAGTTTATCCAGAAGTCGGCGTCTCTCATAGATCAAGGCATCGCCTTTCGGATGCTCGGCCTTCACCTCGAGCGCCTTTCGGATATCGCGCTGTCCGATGAGGACCCTGGTTTCCAGGGCGATGACGATGCGGTGACCCCGTTAAGGGGCAAGATCGAGTTGCGCGACGTCACCTATCGCTATGCCGCAAGCGATCCCGTGGTTCTCAAGGACGTGAACCTTGTGGTCGACGCCGGCGAACACGTCGCCATCACGGGCCCTTCAGGGGGTGGAAAATCCACGCTCGTCAAAATCCTGCTGGGGTTGGTCCAGCCCGATGGCGGCGAGATGCTCATCGACGGCATGCCGATCGAACGGTTTGGCTACAAGAGTTACCACAGTCAGATCGCCGCCGTTCTGCAGGACGACAGTCTCTTCGCGGGTTCGCTCGCGGAGAATATCGCTCTCTTCGACGAGAACGTAGATCTGACGCGCGTGATCGAGGCCGCCACCGCCGCGGCGATCCATGACGATATCGACCGCATGCCGATGCGTTATGAGACCCTGGTTGGCGATATGGGGTCGACGCTTTCCGGCGGCCAGAAGCAACGCGTGCTGCTCGCGCGCGCCCTGTATCGAAAGCCCAGGATCCTGATCATGGACGAAGGCACCGCGCACCTGGATCTCGCGCACGAGCGCGCCGTCAACGACTCGATCGGCGGAATGGGCATCACGCGGATTATCATCGCGCACCGACGGGAGACGATCGACGCCGCCGAGCGCATCCTGGTTATGCTGGATGGGTCCTTCACGGCCTGAGACGCCCGGACCGCGTCCTGGGTTCGGTCGCCGATTCAGGCCACCCGCCGCCTCCCATACCCTTGCCGCCGGCACAGGGGCCGGGCCGCTGGGCGAGGCGCGTCAGAAGCGCCTCAGCGGACGGATTTCACATTGTCGTCCGTGTCGCGGTCGATCCATTTGTTGAAGGGATCCACGCCCACGTAGGCGGGTCGGGTCTCCGTCACGAAGCGGAAGATTTGCGACCCCGTCCGAACCTGACGACGCTCCAGAGCGATCGTGCTGTCTTCGTCGAAATTTCTCTTGCCAGGCTCGGCGTCGAACAGGCCCACGTCGAACGTTTCGCTCAGAGGACTCTCCGTCTGCCTGCCCTCGCCATCGGCATAGAGTTTGCGCGCGTCGACCGTTACAGCCACGTCCCATTTGCCATCAGCCCGCCGATGCACGGAGGCGCCTGCGACCTTCACGTCGTACAGGGTGATGCGCTCCATCAGGTCGGTGATCAGAGACTGCTTCGCGGCGGGCGCGTTCGCCCTGAGGGCGGCCACCAGATCCAGGGAGCGGGGATAGGGCGCGCCCTCGAAGGCGTGGGCCGAGATCAATGATCTCAAGGCGGCGTTCACAGCGTCCTCGCCCAGCTGATCACGCAACAGGTACAGGACCAAGCCTCCCTTCTTGTAGAAGATATAGGCCTGGTTCTCCACCCGATAGAGCGGCAGCTCCTCGAGCCGCTCGCCGCCTCTCGCGCGCAAATAGCTGTCGAGTTCATATCTAAGAAACCGGCGCATGTTTTCCGGCTTGTAGGTCTTCTCCATCACCATCAAGGCCGAATACTGGGCCAGCGTTTCCGAAAGAACAGCGGCGCCCTGCATGTCCGCTCCCACAACCTGGTGGGCCCACCACTGATGAGCCATTTCGTGGGCCGTGACGTAGGTCACGTAGTCGATCTTCTCAGGGTTTGAGAAATCGGCGATGAAGCCGAGATTCTCGGAATACGGTATGGTGTTCGCAAAGGCCTGGGCGAACCGGCCGTAGGGAAATTCGACGATTCGGGCCTGACGGAACTGGTAGGGACCAAACGCCGGCTGAAAATAGTCCAGCGCAGCCTTCATCGCGCCGATCATCCGCGGCACGTTCGTTTCGTGGCCGGGGTGATAGTATACCGCCAGGTCAACGCCTTCGTGCCTTTCCCGGGCGATGCGATACGCGGCGGACTGCACCGAAAAAAAGTTCAGGATGGGCGCATCGGTGACGAAGCGGGCCGTCCGCCGCGCGCCGGATCGGACATCGGAGACCTTGTAGCCGGGGGCGACGGGCGTCTGATCGGCGCTTGTGGTCACGGTGATGTCGGCCGTCACCCAATCGGCGCCGATGTAGTTTCGAGTCTGCGCTGAAACGTCTTCCAGCTTGGCGGGACGCAACTCGGCGGGCAATCCATGCCTCCGCCGCGTCGTGGGGTCGCTCAGCAGGGCGCTTCTGTGCATACCGATGACGGGAGCGAACTCACTGTTGTTCACAAAGGCGCCGTTCTTCGCCAGGGAGGTCAGGTCGCCGCTGTTCCTGAACCCTCTTTGTTGAAGCAGGGTCTCAAAGCGCACGGAACGACGCTCCCCCGGGGCCATTGGCGTGGCGAAACGATAGATGCGGTAGTTGAAACGGTCCCAGGATCGCACCAGGGTCGCGCCGTCGACGGCAAGAACCGGGACGTCCAGCTGACGCTCCGTCCATCGGAGATGCACCTCCCCCAGCGGCCGCCCCGTGCGGTTCTCGATCGAATAGGCGCCCACTGTTCTGAGCCTGGAGGCGTCGGGATCCAGCACCAGGTCGAGCTTGACGCTCGTGATCGAGGGCTGCGGCGTTGTCTCAAACCGAAGCAGTGTCTTTTCGTAGTCCGCCGTGCGCGCGTCGATCGCCTCGGCGCTCTCGTAGACATTCCAGACATTGGTGTTCACATAGATGAAGCCCCCCAGGGCGACGAAAGCCGCCAGGGCGGCTCCGCCCGTATAGCCCGCGAGGCCCTTCAATCGATGCGGCAATCGACGGAGCCGTGGGGTCAAGCGGGTCTCTGTTCCGCGCTGCCACAGCGCATAGGCGATCACCAGCAGCGCGACCACGAAGGCGGTCCAGTAGCCGCTCACAATGATTGCCCGGAGCCTCGTTCCGCCAGAGCCGTTCATGTCGGAATAGGTGACGGAGGGCGGGTCGACTATCTGGATAAGGATATGGTCCCAGCCGAGATTCGCGAGCGCGATACGAGCGATCAGGAACACCACCATCACCGCCCAGCCGATGAACTTGTTGGGCGACATCGCCTGAACGAAGATCGCCAGCGCCGCCAGCTGAATGAAGATCAGCGACTGCGGGAGCACGTACCAGAACAGGTATTTGTCGAGCTCATAGTCGACGATTCCCCTGTAGGCTTGGACGACGATGCCGGCCGCTGCGGCCACGATCAGCAATGACACCAGGACGAGCGATAGCCCCAGCATCTTTGGTATCAGGAAGGTCCAGTCAGGCGCCGGCGTCGCGTCGACGAGCTCATGAACGCGGAGTTCCCGGTCGCGCCAGACTAGCTCCCCAGAATAGTAGATCGCGACAATGACCGAAACGACGCCGAACGCGCCGATCAGATTCTGAATGACCAGTCGCGTCACCAGGAGCGTGGGAGCGCCATAGGTCTCACCCGCAAACAGCAGGGCGCTGACGGCCAGGAAGGCGCCCAGCGCCACCAGAATGAGATACGCCGGGCTTCTCAATATCAGGGCCATCTCGAAAGTCGTCCGGCGACGCAGCTGGGTCCATGAAGCGCCCGCCCCGAAGCCGGGGTCAGGCAGTTGGCGCAGCGACGACGCGGGTGCGGGTCTGACCGTATCGCCCAGGGCGCCAAGGCGTGCCTGATTGCGGGCGCCCCGATCACGCGTGGCCGGCCGATAAGCCGGATAGGCGGCGACGAGGAAAGCCAATCCCGCCAAGGTCCAGATCAGCTTGTTGTACAGAAGCACGCCCTCGATCGGCGGGTTCTGGGTGTTCCGCTCCGCAGGCGTCCAGTAGCGCGTGACGTTTCCAAACGCCGAGCCGCCAAAGGGCTCAAGCCAGGCCAGCAGATCGCGGTACTCGGGCCGGTCCAGCGCCGATGTCAGAGCCGCATAAAGGATGAAAAATGCGACCACGCCGACGTAGGTCGCCATCATCGAACGGGTCATCGTCGAAAGCGTGAAAAAGACCGCGGAGGTCAGGAACACCGTCGGCATCCCGATAAACAGATAGGCGTAGGCGTAGTCGCCGGGTCGAAACGCACCAAGTGTCTCGCGATCCACCCACGGCATGAGCGTGCCGACCAGCATCCCGGCCGCAATACTCAGAAAGGACAGCGCGACGACCCCGAACGCCCCGACGAACCGGCCGTAGAGATAATCGAATTTCGACAGCCGGGTGGCCATGATTATCGGGCCGAACCCTGTGGTGGCGTCCCTCGCAATGACGTTGGCCACGATCGCCGTGGTCGCCAGCATGAAGAACATCGCCATGCCGCCATGGGTCAGGGAAATCGCGTAGGGCGAGTTCACGTGGACCGCGCCGGCCCCGCCGAAGCTGATGTTGTCGCCGGCCGCGATCAGGCCGAAGCCGATCAGGCCGAACAATATGCTGATGACCCAGAAGGCCGGCTGGCGAAGCTGGAAGCGAAACTCGAACGTGGCGACCTTGAGGAACATGGGGACCCGCTCAGGCGGCGATCCGGCGGGAACCGCCCGGCGTCGGGAAACAGACGTCCTCCAGCCCGCCGCTGACCGGCGTGAAGCCCTCGCCCGGCCGCGGGTCGCGCAAGTAAACGCCGAAATCCCGGGACAGACAGCCGAGCCTGCGACGCAGCGTCCCTGGCTCTGCGATCCCGTCGACGCCGTCACAATTGATCGAGCCCGATGTCGGCGCCCGCGGGGTTGCGATCGAACGCATCAGGGTCGACTCGCCAGCCCCGTTCGGGCCCAACAAGCCGAACATCCCCCGGGGGACGTCAAGGCTGATGTCATCCAGCGGCCGTGTGCCGTTGCTGTAGACGTGGACGAGGTTGTTTATTGAAAGCATACATCCTCCGCTGGTGACCAGAGACCCCGCCCGAACTCGTCGGTCAACCTCGAATCACCGCAGCGTCGGCAGCGCGTCGGCCCAACAGCGCGCGCCGGGTATGCGATGACGCGCGACCGGTGCGCCGATGGTTTCTCCCGCCGACGCTGAACAGGGCCTTGTTGTAGCGGCAGTCAATCCCGGTCCTCGCGGGCTGCGGCAGCCTGGCCAGGCGGCTGTCAGCTCTCCCCGAGGCGTTCAAAGAGGGTGGCGACCCCGGAGGGACTCGAACCCCCGACCTCTGCTTTAGGAAAGCCTTGCTCTATCCGGCTGAGCTACGGGGCCACGCCGCGCTGACCTAGCGGCTGACGCCCCGGCGGGGAAGCGGCCAGATGCGTTTTCCGGCCGACTCGGCCGATCCGCGCATCCTGCGCGCGGGAAAACCGCCTTCCGGCTTGTGCTTAAGAGCCGTTAAGATACAATATCTTGTAGGGAACAAACCCCGAATCGGGCCGTGTCTGTGATTCGGTCCTGATTCGTTTCGCCCCTGTTCCGCCAGGCGGCCTTCGCGGTTTACATCTCATCCCGGCCGCGGCACCGCTTGAGGAACCGGGCGACACACGCCACCTTTTCAGCATCATGAGTGATCGCGGCGCCGGACAGGCCCCCTCGCGCGTCGTCGCGGTGCTGGGGCCCACCAATACGGGCAAGACCCATCTGGCGGTCGAGCGGATGCTGGGCCACGCCTCGGGGATGATCGGCCTGCCGCTGAGGCTGCTGGCCCGCGAGATCTATGACCGGATCGTCAAACGCCGCGGGGCGGCGGCCGTGGCCCTGGTGACCGGCGAGGAGAAGATCGTCCCGCCGCGCGCCGTCTATTTCGTCTGCACCGTCGAGGCCATGCCGATGGAGCGGACGGTCGAATTCCTCGCCGTCGACGAGATCCAGCTGGTCGCCGACCCCGAGCGCGGCCACGTCTTCACCCAGCGGCTGCTGCAGGCGCGCGGCCGGTTCGAGACCATGTTCCTGGGCGCCGGGACCATGGCGCCGCTGATCCGCGCCCTGGTCCCCGACGTGGAGATCGTGTCGCGTGAACGGCTGTCGACCCTGTCGTACGCCGGGTCCAAAAAGCTGACCCGCCTGCCCGCCCGCAGCGCCATCGTCGCCTTCAGCACGGAGCAGGTCTACGCCATCGCGGAACTGATCCGGCGCCAGCGCGGCGGGGCGGCGGTGGTCATGGGCTCGCTGAGCCCCCGCACCCGCAACGCCCAGGTCGAGCTGTTCCAGTCGGGCGAGGTCGACTTCCTGGTCGCCACCGACGCCATCGGCATGGGCCTGAACATGGAGGTCGACCACGTCGCCTTCGCCGGCCTGAGAAAGTTCGACGGCCGCCGCACCCGCTGGCTGCACGCCCATGAGATCGGCCAGATCGCCGGCCGCGCCGGACGGCATCTGCGCGACGGCACCTTCGGGGTCACGGGCGAGTCGCTGGAGCTGGATCCCGACCTGATCGAACAGGTGGTCGAGCATCGCTTCGATCCGGTCGAGGCGGCGGAATGGCGCAACGCCCGGCTGGACTTCGACACCCTGCCCGATCTGTTGCGGTCGCTGGTCGTGTCGCCCGGGCGCGCGGGACTGAGCCTGACGCAGCCGGCGCTGGACGAGACCCTGTTGCGGCGGCTGATCAAGGACGAGGAGGTGGCGCGCATCGGCCGCTCGCGCGGCGCCATCATGCGGCTGTGGGAGGCGTGCCAGCTCCCCGACTTCCAGAAGACGACGCTGGATGAGCATGGCCGGCTGTCCAAGGACATCTTCCAGGCCCTGACCGGCAAGCGCGGTCGACTGACGGCGGACTGGATCGCCCCGCGTTTCGCCGAGCTGGACCGCGACGACGGCCAGATCGACCAGCTGTCGGCCCGGCTGAGCGGCGTGCGCACCCTCAGCTACATCGCCAACCGGCCCGACTGGCTGGACCAGGCCCAGGGCTGGCGCGACCGGACGAAGGCGCTGGAGGAGCGGCTGTCCGACGTGCTGCACGAACGGCTGACGGCCCGCTTCGTGGACCGGCGCACCACCGCCCTGATGCGGGCGCTGAACGTGCGCGAGGACGCCGTCGCCGACGTCGACGCCGAGGGGGCCGTGATCGTCGAGGGCCATGCCGTCGGGCGACTGACCGGGGTGGACTTCCAGATCGACAAGGGCTCGTCCGCCCTCGAGGACCGCGCCCTGCGCCATGCGGCGCGGCAGGCGGTGACGCCGGAGATCGCGCGCCGGCTGGGCCGGCTGGCGGCCGACGGGGACGAGGCCTTCTCGGTGACGCCCGACGGCGCGGTGCTGTGGCAGGGCGTTCAGGCCGGTCAGGTCACGGGCGGCGACTGGTTCGCCCCCCGGGTGCGGCTGCTGGGGGAACTGGGACCGGCGGCCGGGCGCGAGCGGGCGCAGCGGCGGCTGGAGGCCTGGCTGGCCGGCGAGGCGGGCCGGGCGCTGAGGCCGCTGCGGCGGTTGAAGACGGCCATCGAGAGCGGGGCGCTCAAGGGTCTGCCGCGCGGCGTGGCCTTCCGCCTGCTGGAGGCCGGAGGCGTCATCGACCGGCGCGATGTGGATCGCGACCTGGCCGCGCTCAGCCAGGTCGAACGGCGCACCCTGAAGACGTTCGGCGTGCGGATCGGCGCCCATTCGGTCTGGTTGCCCGCCCTGCTGAAAGACCGGTCGCGGGCGCTGGCCCAGGCCTTTGTGGTCGGCGAGGCGTTCCGGCCGCGCGCGGCGCGCCTGTCGCCGGCGCCGGCGCCCCCGCCGTCGCCCCGCGCCCTGGCGGCGTTCGGCCTGCGGGTGGCGGGTCGGTTCGCGGCGCCGGTCGAACTGCTTGAGGCCCTGACGGAGCGAAAGGCCAGGGGCAAGGGTCTGCTGAGCGAGGCCGACCTGACGGACCTCGGCGTGACCCTGGACGAGGCCAAGGCCCTGACCGCCGCGCTGAAAACGACCCGCGCGCAACAGCCCGACCGCGACGCGACGCGGGCCCGGCCGGTCAAGGATTCGCCGTTCGCCATCCTGTCGGCCCTGACCGCGCCGCCGGCGCCGGCGCCGGCGATCCGCTCCAAACGCCGTCGACCGCGCCGCGCGCGCCCGGCCGCGACCGGAACAGCATGAGCGAGACGGGCTGCCGGGTGGATGTCTGGCTGTGGCGCGCGCGCTTCGCGAAGACACGCTCCATGGCCGCGGCCATGGTCGAGCGCGGCGTGGTGCGGCTGACCCATCAGGGCCGGCAGACGCGCCTGGACAAGGGCAGCCGCTGCGTCCACGTCGGCGACAGCCTGGTGTTCGCCATCGGCGGCCGGCTGATCGATCTCAGGGTCGAGGCCTTGGGCGAGCGGCGCGGGCCCGCCGGGGAAGCCCGCGCCCTGTATGCCCTGATCGAGGCGGACTGACCGCTATTGCTGCAGGACGAACTCGCCCTCGATGTGCAGCTTGACCTCATCGGACACGGCCGGAAGGGCGTAGTTGATGCCGAACTCGGAGCGTTTGATCGTGGCCTCGCCGTCAAAACCGGTCTTGTAGGTATTGCCCATCGAAGGACCGGCCTGATTGAATTCGACCTCCATGGTCACGGGCCTGGTCACGCCGCGCAGGGTCAGGTCGCCGACGACGACGGCTTCATTGGCGTCGTCGGAATCGACGGTCACCGAGCGCGACACGAAGGTCGCCACGGGATGGTTGGCGGTGTCGAAGAAATCGGCCGTCTGCAGGTGGGCCTTCAGCCCGTCCGAGTTCGGGTCCACGTCGGTCAGGGGAATGGTGGCGGTCAGGCTCGAGGCGGACGGATTCGCGGGGTCCAGGTTCAGCGTCGCCTGCACGTTCACGAACTGGCCGTAGTAGGTCGAGAAGCCGAGGTGGTTGACGGACCAGGTGATCTTGCCGTGGGCGGAGTCCAGGGCATAGGCGCCGGCGCGGACTTCGGCCGGAACCTGGGTGGCCTGGGTCCGGGCGACGACGGCGCCCGAGGTCAGCAGGGCGAGGGCGGCGACGCCGCCGAGGGCGATGCGGGCGAGATTGGTCATGGGTGTCTCCTTCGGGAAGAGGGGCAATCTGCAATCAGAACTGTAACAGATAGCCCCGCAGAGCGTTCCGGCAAGGGCCGCGGCGCTGACTTCTGTTGACACTTCGGGTGCGCGGGGTCATCTGCGCAGCCCCGGCCTCCCCCAGGAACCCCCCGCCCCGCCCATGACCTACATCGTCACCGACGCCTGCGTGAAATGTAAATTCATGGACTGCGTCGAGGTCTGCCCGGTCGACTGCTTCTATGAGGGCGAGAATTTCCTCGTCATCGCGCCGGACGAATGCATCGACTGCGGTGTCTGCGAGCCGGAATGTCCGGTCGACGCCATCGTGCCCGACACCGAGGATGAGCCCGACGGCAAATGGCTGATCGTCAACGCCGAATACGCCAAGGTGTGGCCCAACATCACCGTCAAGGGCACGCCCCCGGCCGACGCCGCACAGTTCGAGCGCGAGACCGGCAAGTTCGAGAAATACTTCTCCGAAAAGCCCGGCAAGGGGTCCTGACGCCAAGGGGCGCCGGTTTGACCGGCGTGACCGGTCGGATTTACCGGTACGGCCACGCTGATGCTGTGGACGTTTTGAATTTCTGCAAAATTGTGATAGGTTCCTGTCATTGGGTCGGGCGGTAAGCGATTTTCTCGCGCCGCCCGCGTTTGCGACAGAACTCCGCCCACGAAGGCGGGGTCGGCCAGAGGTTTGGTGATCCGTTTCCGCTCCTGACGACTGATACAGCTGCGCCGCCGACGGTCCGCCGTCGAGGAGAGCGCAGCCGTCACTTGCGTTGCCGTCTCATCCACCCTGCGCCGGGAAAGGAATGACATGACGAACAAGACCGGTCTGGAATTCAAGGTTGGCGACGCGGTCGTCTATCCGGCGCACGGCGTCGGCAAGGTGGCGGCCGTCGAGACCCAGGAAGTCGCAGGCATGTCGCTGGAGGTCTATGTCGTGACCTTCGACCACGAGAAGATGACCCTGCGCGTCCCGACCAAGAAGGCCAAGACCGCCGGCCTGCGCTCGCTGGCCGCCGACGACGTCGTGACCAAGGCGCTGACGACCCTCAAGGGCCGCGCCCGCGTCAAGCGCACCATGTGGTCGCGTCGCGCCCAGGAGTATGAAGCCAAGATCAACTCCGGCGACCTGATCTCGATCGCCGAAGTGGTCCGCGACCTGCACCGCGCCGACAGCCAGCCGGAACAGTCCTATTCGGAGCGTCAGCTCTATGAATCGGCCCTGGATCGCATGGCCCGCGAAGTCGCCGCCGCCAACCGCATCGACAAGGACGCCGCCGTCCAGCTGCTGGCCAAGTCGCTGAGCGCCAAGAAGGCCGTCATCGCCGCCGCCGAGGCCGCGGAAGAAGCCGAAGCCGAGGCCGAAGCCGCCTGATCCAGGGCGCTTCATCGATCAGACAGAAGGCCCGGGATCGCTCCCGGGCCTTTTGCAATTCACCGGCCCGGACCGGTCCCGGAGACGCTTTCCAGGTAGGCGATGACATCGGCGACCTGGGTCGGCTGAAACTCGAACGCAGGCATGGCGGGGTGGGCGGTGACCAGCCCCTCGGCCAGGGCCTCCTGCAGATCCCGCACCGGATACAGGACGCCCATGTCGCGGAAGGGCGGCGCGGCGGCCATCGGACTGTCCCCGGACCGTTCGACCGCGTGGCAACTCGCGCATTTCTGCCGCACGAGGACCGCGCCCCGGTCAGCCGATCCCATGACGACCGGGTCGGTTCCGTTCTGGCGCACGGCCTCCCCGGCGCAGCCTCCGAGGGCCAGGGCCCCCAACGCGATCCAAAGTCGGCCTCTCATCGTCTCGATCCTCCCGGTCCGGGCCGCCAGGGCAGCCCGCGCTTGTTTTAGCACACGGAACCCGCACGGGCTTGATACATGACAAGACGAAAGCTGCGACCCCGCGCTATCCTCCCGGCATCGACATCCGGTTCCATCATCCAGCGAGAGCGACACCATGACCCAATTCCACCACGTCCGCCTTGAACTCGCCCGGGAGCCCGGCCATCCGGCGGGCGACCCGACCGAGGGCTATGACATCGTCGCGCCGCTGGACGCCGACGGCCGACTGGACGGGGAGGCCCTGCGCGCCGAGCCGGAGCGCGGCCATGTGCGGCGCTTCTCCGACGGCCAGACGGTCGCGACCGGCCGCCTCCAGCACGGCCCCGGCGGCAGCTGGACCCTGGACCTCGAAGGGGCCGACGCCGCGGACGCCCGCGGCTTTCGCTTCAGCGACGAGCGATTCGTCGCCGGCGAGTATGTCAGCCTGACCCTGCCCTCCGGCGACCAGCACACCTATGTCGTGGCGCGCGTGGCCCCGGTCTAGAAATACTCGGCGTTCGCCGGGCATTGGGCGGCCAGCCGGCGCGCCGTGATGCTGGCGGGGATATAGGGGGTGCCGCGCACAAGCTGGGCGCCCCCGCGGAACGAGAAGCTCTCCTGCTGGTAGGAGCCGTTCAGGCGAACGTTGACGCGCCGTCCCTTGCGGTCCTGGCATACGCCCTCGAAATGGGCGTTGCCGTTGCCGACCTCGCGCACCGGATAGGTGCAGCGCCAGTGACGCGTCGACAGACCGCCGAAGAAGCGGTTGATCTCGCTGGGACGGACGCATTTGGTTTCGGTGTCGCCCTGGCCCAGCGCCCGGGTGGTGTACTCCCAATAGCCCGGCAGCACGGGCTCGGACGCCGACTGGACGGGCGCGGCCGGACCGGCCATCGGCGCGGTCGCCAGCAGCAGGGCGCCGACCAGGACAGGGGCGGTGCGGATCAGGACGGACGGCTTCATAGGACGGACCCTCGGCAGCGGAGCTTCACTGCATGGATAGAGGGGATATATGGCGGGAATTGAACAACGGCTGAACGGATCGCGCGCCGCCACAAGCCTTGACGCGGCGCTGTGACTTCCACTATACGGCCCCCTCTCGCGCGGGGACCCGATCCCCGGGCGCCTTTGTTTCATGCGCCCGCATCGTTCGCGGGCCGCTCCGTCAAGGATAGTCAGATGTCGCGTCGCTGCGAACTCACCGGTATCGGCCCCATGGTCGGCCACAGCGTGAGCCACTCGAACGTCAAGACCAAGCGCCGCTTCCTGCCGTCGCTGAAGACGGTCAAGGTCGCCTCGGAAGCGCTGGGCCAGTCGTTCAGCCTGCGGATCTCGAACGCCGCCCTGCGCACCCTCGACTTCAAGGGCGGGCTCGACCCGTTCATCGTCAAGGCCAAGGACGAGCAGCTCTCGACCGCCGCCCAGCGCATCAAGCGCCAGGTGAAGGCCAAGCTGGCCGAGCAAGCCGCCGCCTGATCCGGCGTCAGCCGCAAGATTTGAAGGGGCCGGTGGAAACGCCGGCCTTTTTCTTTGGCGGTTATGCGCGACCGGCCCGTCCATTTCCGCCCCCTTAGGACTTTAGGCCCCGGGATTTCAGCCGAGATTTGGTAGAGCTGCTCCTCCAAAATCGCGTAGTAGGTGCACCAGTCATCCAGTTTCGAACGGGGAAGGCGTGCCGACACAGGCTCAACTGCACCGACGCGCACTGCTGCTTGGCCTCGCAGGAGGGGGCGTGGCGCTGTCGGGGTGTGAGCAGCGCAGGGACTTCCTGCGATTCCGGCTGACGCTCCGGTTTTCCGGTCCCGACGGGACCTTCGAGGGCTCTTCCGTTCGAGAAACCTGGTTCACCGAGGATCCGACGTGGTTCCCGTCGGACAATACGCCCAACCCCCGTTGGCGCGGTGAAGCTACGGTGGTGCGTCTCGGCGGGCGACGCGTCATCTGCGGGATGCTGGACGGCTATTCGACCGTGACTGGCCATCTTGAGCGTTCGTATGGCCCTTGGAGTCCCCTTGAGGTTCTGCTTCAGCGTCGATGGGCGCCGCTGCCCGGGGACTTTGAGGATGGCCGACCCCGGTTCCGTGGCGCGAGACCAACCACCCCGGAACTGATCGAAGAGCTCAAGAAGGGCGAGCTGGTCCTTCAGCCCGCGGAACTGCCGGTGCTGGTGGCGCTCAAGGACTCATCGATCCCTCGCTCCGGCCGGCTGGTCGCGCCGTCACAGATCAGCGAGGTCTTTCCCGGACTTGCACTCGGCCGATGCACGGTCGGGGTGACGCGCGACCACGTCCGCTTCGGAGTCGTCAATGAAGTCATGCCCTGGATCGCCCGAGGGCCGGACTGGGTGACGGTACGGGACGGAGACTTGTCATCCAACGTGGTGACAGAAGATTTCAGCCGCAAATGATCGCCGGGAGCGGATGCGTTGGTCTACCTTCCATCGGTTTCGGTACTTAGCCGACCATGACCCGCGATGAGATGTTCGCCTACGCCCTGACCCAGCCGGGCGCCGAGGGTTCGACCCTGTTCGACGGCCGCTGCATCCGCGTGCGCGGCCACTGGATCGTCAACGAGGCGCGCGAACCGGACTGTCTGGCCTTGGCGCTGGACAAGGGGACGGTCGAGTTCCTGATGGAGACCGAGCCGCGGACCTATTTCCAGACCCCCCATTTCGAGGGCTGGCCCGCGGTGCTGGTGCGCTATGAAGCAGCCGACGACGATCGCCTGCGCGAACAGATCGACAAGGCGTGGGCCCGGCGGGCGACGAAGGCGCAGGTTAAGGCGCGGGGGCTGCAGGCTTTCTAGGTTGCGCGGCCCACCCGCCCGTCTAGGCTGGGCCCCAGTCCTCGGGGAGCCGTTCGTGTCCTTCACCGCCTGCCGCGCCGCCCTGACCGGCGCGTCCCTGCTCGCCCTCGCCGCCTGCGCCACGGCCCCGGCCGCGACGGAGATCGTGCCGCCCTCGACCGAACCCGCCGTCGTCGTCGCGCCGGTGCGCGAATCGACCGCCTTCACCCTCGGCACCGACCAGCCGCGCACCCCCGAACAGCTGGCCATGGCGTTCGACAGGGCCGACCTGTCGATCAAGGTCCTGCCCGACGACAAGGCCATCGACGCCGTCGCCGTGCTGGACTTCACCGCAACCGCGCCTCTGGCCGCCGTGGTGGTCGAGCTCGACACCCTGCTGACCGTCTCGTCGGTCCAGGTCGACGGGCGCGAGGTTCCGGCGGGAGACTGGACCAATCCCGAGGGCCGGATGACCATCCCCCTGCCCCGCCCGCTGGCGGCCGGCGACAGGGTCTCGGTGCGGATCGCCTATGCGGGTCAGCCGCGCACAGCCCCTCACGCCCCCTGGGACGGCGGCTTCGTCTGGGCCAACACCGCCGACGGAAGCCCCTGGATCGCCACCGCCGTCCAGCCCGAGGGCTGCGACCTGTTCTGGCCCTGTATCGACAGTCCGCTGGCCGAGCCGAAGCGGGTCGATCTGCACATCACCGTGCCGTCGAACCTGTCGGCCCCGTCGAACGGCCGCTTCCTCGGTACGGTCGACCACGGCGACGGCTGGACCACCTGGAACTGGAGCGCCGCCAACCCCAACACCTACGCCATCGCCCTGAACATCGGGCCCTATGACGAGGTCAAGGCCGACTACCGCAGCCGGTTCGGCAATGTCATCCCCCTGTCCTACTGGCACCTTCGCGGCGACGATCCGGTCAAGGTCCAGGCCCTGTTCGACCAGTTCGCGCCGATGATGGACTTCTACGAGGCGACCGTCGGCCCCTACCCCTTCGGCGACGAGAAGATGGGCGTGGTCGAGGCGCCGCACCTGGGCATGGAGCACCAGACGATCAACGCCTACGGCAACGAATACAAACTCGACGGGCGGGGCTTCGACTGGCTGCTGCACCACGAGCTGAGCCACGAGTGGTTCGGCAACCAGCTGACCAACCGCAACGCCGACGATATGTGGCTGCATGAGGGGTTCGGCAGCTATATGCAGCCGCTCTACGATCGCTGGCTGAACGGCGAGCGTTTCATGCAGGCCAGCCTGCTGGAACAGCGCCGCGACCTGAAGAACAAGTTTCCCGTCGTCTCAGGCACGGAGAAGTCCGAGGACGAGGTCTACAAGGGCGACGTCGGCCCCGGCCTGGACATCTATAACAAGGGCTCGCTGATCGCCCATTCGCTGCGGATGCTGATCGGCGACGCGGCCTTCTTCCGCTCGTTGACCCGCATCGTCTACGGCACGGCCGACCCCCGGCCCGGCGCCTTCCAGCCCCGCTACGGCACGACCGACGAACTGCTGGCCATCGTCAATGAAGAGGCCGGCCGGGACCTGACCTGGTTCTTCCGCGGCTATTTGTACAACGCCGCCCTGCCCGACCTGAGGCAGACGCGCGAGGGTGGCGATCTGGTTCTGGAGTGGGCGACCGGCGACGGCGGGGCCTTCCCCATGCCGGTCGAGATCGAGATCGACGGCCGCCGCCAGACCGTCGCCATGACCGGCGGCCGCGGCCGCATCGCCGCCCCCGCAAGCGCCCACATCCTGGTCGACCCCGACAACAAGGTCCTGCGCCGGCTGGACTTTATCGAGGCCTGGCAGGCGGCCGGTTCGCCGAACTAGAGCGCCTCGGCGGTCACGGATTGCCGCACCAGCTGGCAGGATCCCTGGGTGGTCAGGAAGGCGATGTCGGCCGCGTCGCGCCCGCAGGCGATGCGCACCAGCCCCTCGACCGGGGCCAGCCCCGTGGGATCGACCAGCCACCAGCCGTTCGACAGCCAGACCTCGAAGATGGCGTGGAAGTCCGGCGGGTTCAGCTGGTGCGCGAAGGCGCTGACCGCCCGCGCCGGAATGCCCGAGGCCCGGCACAGGGTGATGCCCATATGGGTGAAGTCGCGGCACACCCCGGCCCGGTCGATGAAGGTCCGGGCCGCCGTCGTCTCGCTGTCCGAGGCGCCCGGCTCATAGTCGATCTCGGCCTTGATCCATTCGAGGATCCTCAGCACCCGGTCGCCGCCGACCGTGCCGCCGAAGGTCCGCTCGGCGAACCGGCCGAACTGGTCTGACGGGCAATAGCGACTGGGATTTAGATAGGGCAGGACCTCGGCCGGAAGGTCGTTCCAGTCGTGTTGCACCGTCACCGGCGGCAGCCCCTTGAGCACGCCGTTGTCCACCACCGCCGTATAGGTCAGGGCCACCTCGCCCGACAGATGGGCGCGCAGGGTGCGGGCGCCGAACTCCTCGTCCTCGTCCTGGATGAAGTCGATGGCGGGGACGGTCGTCAGGCGTTCCTCGAGCACCGTCTGGCCGGGCCAGTGGGCGACCTGGATCTTGTAGATCGCATCCGTCGGCGGATCGAAGCGATAGACCAGTTCGGCGCGGACGCGGATTTTCATGACAGCTCGACTGGCGCAACAGGGACCCGCCGTCAACGCCGCGCATCATCCGCCGTTCCGCTGACCTAGGGCTCCAGTTCGATGTCCCAGTACAGATAGTCGAGCCAGCTCTGGTGCAGATAGTGGGGCGGGAAGCGCCGCCCGAATTCCTGCAACTGCCAGGCGTTGGGACGATGCGGCGCGCGACGCAGGGGCATGCCGGCCTGCTGCGGCGTGCGGCCGCCCTTGCGCAGGTTGCACGGCGAACAGGCGGCGACGATGTTTTCCCAGGTGGTGCGCCCGCCGCGCGACCGGGGCACGACGTGATCGAACGTCAGCTGTTCGGTGGCGTGGCAGTACTGGCAGGTGAAGCCGTCACGCAGGAAGACGTTGAAGCGGGTGAAGGCCGGCTGCCGGTCCTGGTCGACATAGTTCTTCAGCGCGATCACGCTGGGCAGGACGAACTCCATCGACGGGCTGCGAACGACCTTGTCATAGGTCGAGACCACGTCGACGCGGTCCTGGTACACCGCCTTGACCACTTCCTCCCATGGCCAGATCGACAGCGGATAGTAGGACAGGGGGCGAAAGTCCGCGTTCAGCACCAGCGCGGGCCAGCCGGACGGGGGGCGGCTCAGGACCTGCATCAGGCCCTCGCCGTCATGGAGAGGAACATGGACGCGAGCGGACTGAAAACCGGTCTCCTTCCCTGTCTGTGGTCCAAGCCTAGTCTTGATTCGACGGCTTGGCGATGACCGGTCGGCGACGGTTTCGCAACGGTCAACCGCGCGACGGCGTCCCGGGGAAGGCCGGCAGGCTCCAGCCCCAGACCAGGGCTCCGGCGCGCAGGGCGAAGCCGCACGCCGCCGCCATCAGGGCCGCGGGCCAGACGTCCAGCCCGGCCACGCGGGCGACGACGAAGACGGTCGAGGCCAGCAGCGCCGCCGAGACGGTGATCTCGCGTCTCAGCAGGATGGAGGGCTCGCCGGCCAGAAGGTCCCGCACCACCCCGCCGAAACAGGCCGTCAACGCGCCCATGACGATGCAGATCAGGGGCGCGACGTCGTAGGCCTCGGCCTTGGCCGCGCCCATCACCCCGTAGGCGGCCAGGCCCAGGGCGTCGAGCCACAGCAGGGCCCGGAACCGCCACGTCCGGGCGCCCAGCATCCAGACGACCAGCGAGGCCCCGAGGCAGACGGCGATGTAACGCCAGTCCTGCACCCAGAAGACCGGGGCGCCGATCAGCAGGTCGCGCAGGGTGCCGCCGCCCACGCCGGTGATCGCGCCGAAGAAGGCGAAGGTGACGAGGTCGTGCCGCTGCCGCGCCGCCGCCAGCGCGCCGGTGGCCGCGAACACCGCCACGCCCGCGAAATCGAGCGCGCCGAGCACCGTCTCGGGATTGGTCAGGGCAGGATCGACGATGGGGCTCACGCGGGATGCTCCTCCAGCGCGACCTCGCCGCGCTTCACCGCCCCATACCATCCCCAGAGCAGATGCGCCGCCACGCTGCGATGCGGCGTCCACATTCCGGCGCGGACGTAAGCGTCTTTCTCACGCGGGCGGAGCGGCGCCCGGTCGGCCCAGCGCATCGCCTCCTGCAGGGCGATGTCGCCGGCGGGGAAGACGTCCTGCCGGCCCTCGCAGAACATCAGAAAGGTCTCGGCCGTCCATTTGCCGACGCCCTTGATGGCCACCAAGCGCGCCACCGCCTCCTCGTCCGAAAGGCGCTCCAGATGGTCGAAGTCGATGCGGCCGTCGGCGTGGGCGCGAGCGATCTCGTGGCCATAGGTCGCCTTCTGGATCGACAGGCCGAAGCCGCGCAGAGCCTCGATCTCCGTGGCCAGAACCCTGTCCGGCGTCACCTGACCCTCCAGCCCCGCGACGACACGCGCCCATATGGCGGCGGCCGAGGCGACCGAAACCTGTTGCTCCACGATCATGCGAAACAGGCCCTCGAAGCCGCCCGTGCGCAGCCGCCATTCAAACGCCGGCGTCTGGGCATGGGCGCGCTCCAGCGCGGGATCGAGCGCGGCCAGGGCGGTGCGCGCGGCGGCGATATGAACGGGGGTCGGTGCAACAGCCATGGCCGAGCGTAGCGCCGGCGACGGCCTCGACAAGGGATGCGATCCAGCCCCTGACGATCAGGTCCGGTTCCCGCTATCATCGGCCGATGTTCGCCACCCGCTTCGCGCCCTCTCCGACCGGCCGGCTGCACCGGGGCCACGCTTTTTCCGCCCTGACCGCCTGGACGGCGGCGCGCGCGGCGGGCGGCCGGTTCCTGCTGCGCATCGAGGACATCGACCCGACGCGCTGCCGGCCCGAATTCGAGGCCGCGATCCTGGACGACCTGGCCTGGCTGGGTCTGGATTGGGAACAGCCCGTCCGCCGTCAGTCGGATCATCTGACCGACTACGCCGGGGTGGTCGACATGCTGGACCGACGCGGCCTCCTGTACCGCTGTTTCCGCACCCGCAAGGACATCCTCGACGCCATCGGCGACGCGCCGCACGGACCGGCCGAAGCGGCGCGGCCCGGGCCGCACCCGGCCGATGAGGAGGCCGCCTTCCTCGCCGGGGGTCGCCCCTTCGCCTGGCGGCTGTCGCTGGATCGCGCCCGCGACCTGATGGGCGCCCGCGCCTGGGACGGGCTGGCCTTCGTCGAGGAGGGGCGCGGACCGGAGGGCGAACGCGGCCTGATCCGGGCGCGCCCCGAGACGGCCGGCGATGTCGTCCTGGCCCGCAAGGACGCCGGGACCGCCTATCACGTAGCCGTCACCCACGACGACGCCCTGCAAGGCGTGACCCATGTCATCCGCGGTCAGGACCTGTTCGAGGCGACCCATGTCCAGGTCCTGATCCAGACCCTGATGGGCTGGCCCACGCCCGTTTACCGCCATCACCCGTTGGCGGTCGGCGAGGACGGTCGTCGCTACGCCAAGCGAGACCGATCGGTGACGCTGGGCGAGCTGCGGGCGGCGGGCCTCAGCCCCGAAACGCTGAGGGCCGAGCTGGGCTTTTGATCAGGGGGCGAAGCGGCCCTTGGCCCGCGAGGGATGGAAGGCGACATCGGCGTCCGGCCGGCATTGGGAGCCGGGCCCGCCGATCATGTGCAGGATGTGGCGGATGACGTTCAGTCGCGCGGTCTTCTTGTCGTCGGTCGCGACCACGATCCAGGGCGCGCTGCGGCTGTCGGTCTCCGCAAGCATACGGTCCCGCGCGACGCTGTAGGCGTCCCACCGGATCTGGGCCTCCGCGTCCAAGGCCGAGACCTTGAACCGCTTCAGCGGATCCTGGAGACGTTCGGCGAGACGCCGCGACTGTTCTTCCTTGCTGATGTCCAGCCAGATCTTGATCAGCTTGACGCCGTCATCGACGAGCGTCCGCTCGAACCGCGGCGCATCCTTCAGAAACTGGGCGGTCTGCTCCGGCTTGCAGAAGCCCATGACGGATTCCACGCCGGCGCGATTGTACCAGGACCGGTTAAACAGGACGGTCTCGCCGTCAGCGGGCAGGTGGGCGACGTAACGCTGGAAATACCATTGGGTCAGCTCGCGATCCGTCGGCTTGGGCAGGGCGACCACGCGCGTCTGCCGGGGCGAGGCGTATTCGGTGATGCGCTTGATCGCTCCGTCCTTGCCCGCCGCGTCGCGGCCTTCGAAGACGATCAGGGTTTTCCGCCCTTGCTGGATGGTCCACGCTTGGCTTTCGACAAGCTGGGTCTGAAGCGTCAGAAGTTCGGCGTCGTAGTCTTTTGATTTTCCCATGCCGCCACCGTGGACTGTCCGGCCTGCATTCAGCAAGCCCGCGCTGCATGGCGCCGGTTTCGGGGTCGCGCGCCGCGATCATTAATCCGTTCTCACGTGCGCCGCTGGACCGGCGCGGCTATCCATCCGCAACAGACGGGGACAGGTCCATGATCGCCACACGCCGCGCCCTTCTGGGCGGTTTCGCCGTTCTGCCGCTGGCCGGCGCCTTCCCCGCCCTGGCGGCGGACGAGCGCGACGGCCCGGCGGCCGCCGCCCTTGATGCGCAGTTCGCCCGACACGGCCCCCCCGCCATGGCTTCGGCGGTCGTCGGTCGCGACGGCCTGATCTGGTCCGGCGTCCGCGGCGTCCGGCGCGCGGGCGCTGACGAGCCGGCGACGCTCGAAGACCTTTGGCATCTGGGCTCCAACGGCAAGTCCATGACCGCCGTCCTCTACGCCCGGCTGGTCGAACAGGGCCGGGCGAACCGGGGCGCGACCCTGCCCGAGCTGTTCCCTGACGTCGCGGTCGATCCGGCGCTGCAGGCCGTGACCATCGACGACCTGCTCTGTCACCGCTCCGGCCTGTCGGACCGCGACCTGATCACACCCCAGGTCATGATGGCGGGTCATACGGACGCCCGCCCGACCCGCGACCAGCGCGTCGATTTCGCCGCGATGGCCCTGGGCAGGACGCCGACGGGAACGCGCGGGGTCTTCGCCTACGGCAATGGCAACTACATTCTCGCCGGGGCCGCCGTCGAACGGCTGGTGGATGCGGCATGGGAAGAGACCATGAAGGCCGAGCTGTTCGACCCGCTGGGCATGACCTCTGTTGGACATGGCGCGCCGAAGGGCGACAATCCGTGGGGCCACCGGTCGGTCGGCGATCAACTGACGCCCGTCGACCCCGCCGGCATCGCCGACAATCCGCCGTTCTTCGGCCCCGCCGGGCGGATGCATATGACGGCAGCCGACTACGCCCGTTTCCTGCGCCTGTATCTGACCGAAGGCGCAGGCCTGCTGCGGCCCGAAACCATGGTCCGGCTGATGACGCCGCCCGAGGGCGCGCCGCCGGCCTATGCCTACGGCTGGGGCGTGCAGCCGGGGCCGCGGCTGGGTCATGACGGGTCCAACACCATGTGGCACGTGACCGCGCGGGTCCTGCCGGCGCAAGGCGTCGCCATTCTGTCGGTCGCCAACCACTTCGATCGCGGCCAGGCCGCGAACCACGCCATGGTCGAGGCCCTGACCGCCCTTTACGCCCGGGCCTGAGCCGTCGCGCTTTCGCTCGCCGCGGGGGACCGCTAAGGCTGGACCGGCAATGAAGCGCGACTTCGCCGATTTCTGGAATCTGTTGTGGGAGCTGACGCTGGGCCTGTGCGCCGCGTTCGCGCTTCTCAACGCCTTCGCGCCGGGCCAGGACCTGCCGTGGAAGCCGCTGGATCTGAACCATCCGATCGGCCAGGCCACCGGCGCCAAGGTGGCCGATTTCGAACTGCCCCGCACCGCCGCACCGGAAGAGACCGCCGCCGTCACCGACGCCTGCATCAAGGTGCTGCGCGAGGCCGGCGTGACCGTCGAACGGGCCGAGGACCGCGACGACGGCGGCTTCTGCGTCGTGCGCGGGGCCGTCAGGATCACCGGCGGCGACGTCACCCCCCTGGCCGGCGATCCCGTCATGCAGTGCCCGCTGGCGGTGCGGTACGTCATCTGGGATCGCCAGGTGCTGCAGCCCGCGGCCGAGGCGGCGTTCGGCAGCCGGGTGGCGCGGATGAACGACGTGGGGACCTACAGCTGCCGCCGCATCTACGGCCAGACCGATGCCGCCGCCCGGCCCAGCGAGCACGCCCGGGCCAATGCGCTGGACATCGGCGGCATGACGCTGGCGGACGGCCGCAAGGTCTCGGTGCTGTCGGACTGGGACGGAACCGGTCCCCGGGGCGTCGAGGGCCAGGGCTTCCTGAAGCGCATCCGGGACGGCGCCTGCCGGGCCTTCTCGACGGTTCTGACGCCCGACTACAACGAGGCGCACCGCAACCACCTGCATCTGGACGGGGCGCCGCGCAGCCTGTGCGCCTGACTCGCCGAACCGCGTTCGCGCAACGGCCTGTTGACCGTTCCGGATTTGCGCGAGACAAAGTCGCCGCAGTCCGGATTTCGCGCGGCCTCCACACCCGTGCCCGCTCCTTCGCTGAATGAGCTCGTCCAGATGGGCTGACGGGCGCTCCCCCGGGGGCGTCTGCCTGGCAAGCGCGTTCACGGAGACGCAATATGGCGACCGGTACGGTCAAGTGGTTCAACCCGACCAAGGGTTTCGGCTTCATCCAGCCTGACGGCGGCGGACAGGACGTTTTCGTCCACATCACCGCGGTCCAGAAGGCGGGCCTGCAAGGCCTGGATGAAAACGCCAAGGTCGAATACGAGCTGGAATCCCAGCGCGGCAAGACGTCGGCGATCGACCTCAAGATCCTCTGATCCACGACTGACAGCATTACGGAACGGGCGCGGCGGCTTCGGCCCCCGCGCCCGTTTTCGTTCTGGCCGACCACTGCGCCAGCACCACGGCGGCCAGCACCACGGCGCCGCCGACCATCTGCACCGGCGTCATGGTCTCGTGGAAGATCAGCCAGCCGAGGCCCGAGGCCACCACCGGCTGGATCAGGATGGTCACCGCCGTCAGCGAAGCCGGCAGCCGGCCCAGCGACCAGGCCACGCCGCCCTGCCCCAGCACATGCATCACCCCCATGGCGGCGCAGGCGGACCAGCCCGCCGCCGTCGCCGGCCACAGGTCCTCGCCCAGAACCACGGCCACGGCCAGCAGCAGCGGCGTGCCCAGGGCCGTCGACCACAGCATGATCCGCATGGCCCCCGCCGTCGCCCGCGCCGCCTTCACGGCGAGGAAATAGCCTGCGTACCAGAGCGCCACCGACAGGGAGAACAGGTCGCCCAGCGGCGGATTGGTCCCCTGGTTTCCGTCCGCCCCGGCCGACATGGCGAAGGCCCCGCCCATGGCCAGGCCGATGGCGGCGACGAACAGCCGCCGCGGCCGGTCCCGGAACGCCACCCAGCCGAACAGGGTCACCACCACCGGCGTCAGGTTGCACAGCACCGTGGCGTTGGCGACCGAGGTCATGACGATGCCGTAGTGCCAGAACGACAGGTCGAGCACGAAGAACAGGGCCGCCAGCCCCATCCATTTCGACGGCTTGCCGACGCCTTCCGCGCCCGGTCGGGCGGTCAGCAACAGCAGCAACGGCAGGGCGAAGACGAAGCGCCAGAAGCCGGCGGCGGCGGGCCCGGTCTCCGTCAGCCGCACGAGGATCGGCGCGAACGCCAGCACGCACGCCGAGGCGATCAGAACCATCAGGGCGGAGGCGCGGGAGGCGGGCATGGGAGGGGTATACCGGATTCGCCTTCTCCCTCCCCCTCGTGGGGAGGGTGGCTGAGCCGAAGGCGAAGACGGGTGGGGAACCGCCGCACGGTCCTGCGCCGCCCTGACATACCCCACCCTGTCGTCGCTTCGCGCCGACATCCCTCCCCATGAAGGGGAGGGAGAAGGAAGGCCGGTCAGCCCTTGCGCTTCTCGCCCCGGCTGCGGCCGCCCTTCTGGCCGGCGGCGCGGGCGAGGTCGGAGTCCTTGGAGAAGGTGCGGCGTTCGGGGGCGACGCTGGCGCCGCCCTTGGCCGCGATCTGGCGCCGCAGCTCCAGCGACATGGCCGCGAAGCCGCGCGGGCGGCCGGGGGATTTCACATCGGTCATGGGCGTCTGTCTCCGCCCGGTTGAACGCCGCGCCGCCGCCTTTCCGTCGCAATGGGAGTTGCGGATTGTTCCGCACACCCCGTGCATCCCCGCGAAGGCGGGGACCCAGGTTTGAACGACAGCGAGGCGGGCTGAACTGACCGGCGCCCGGGCCGACGCCGGCGGCGGGGCCAAAGCCTGGGTCCCCGCCTTCGCGGGGATGCACGGAATGGGATGCCCCCTCACGGCCAGTCCTCCGCCACGCCGTCCGGCAGCCCGACCTGTCTGCGCCAGGCCTCCCGGTGCATCCGCACGATCTGATACTCGGCCCCCGGCAGCGACTTCAGCCGCCCCTCTTCGTCCCACACGCAGTCGGCCCACGGCTGGTTCCCGGCCCGCGCCCGGTCCAGCGCCGCCGTCTCCGCGCCCAGATGCTCGGCGCGGAAGGCGAACAGGAAGGCCAGATGCCACAGCGGCGCCTCCGTCATCGGCTCGCCGCGCATGAAGGCGACCAGGTCCCGGGCCAGTTGCCGCGCCTCCGCCACCTCGACCTCGAACTCGTCCCACTTGCGCCGGGCGTACCGGTCCCAGCCTTCCAGAGGTTCGGGAACCGGGTCCGTCTCCGTCGGCCGCTCCCACCCCTCCGACGCCCGCCGCCGCCACAGGTTGGCCAGCCCGACCTGATACCGTTTCGCCAGCGACGCCCCGGTTTGCCCCTGCTCCCACCCGCGCCGGATCTGGGCCCAGAGGTCTTCCGAATAAAATCTGGCGGCCTGTCTCTCGCGCATGAAAGCCATCCTGGGCGGCCGATGCGTCAGAAACGGTCGCAGGCGATCCGCACCCCTTCTCCCCTTGCGGGAGACGGATCAGCGGCGGACGGCCGGGGCCGGCTCGCAGGCGGGCGCGACGGGCGCGGGGCTGTCCGCGCCGGGCCCGCGGGGATCGCCGGCCCGCACCAGCTCCGGTCGGGTGAAGTCGCCCGTAGTGTAGGTGTTGCCCGTGGGCGCGGGCGCGGCGCTGTCCGCCCCCGGCGCGCGGGGATCTCCGGCCCGCCGCAGCTCCGGTCCGGCGAAGTCGCCGGTGGTGTAGGTGTTGCCCGTGGCGAGGCCCCCCGCCCCCGGGGCCGTCGGGTTGGCGGGGGCGGATCGACGCGTCCTGACGTCGGTATCGGCGTCCTGGTCGATGTGATCCCGGTTCGACAACCGGCCGCCGCCCTGGCCGCCGACGCCGTTGACGGGCGTCGCCGCCGCGTTGGTCGACCGACGCGCCCCGCCG